>Ga0214542_1000127_pt1 | contig 107829 bp, 95 predicted proteins | sample CNSS1metaG_FD_160096 | JGI IMG/M metagenome (GOLD analysis project Ga0214542, IMG submission 160096) | Root nodule microbial communities from cowpea collected in UCLA plant growth center, Los Angeles, California, USA - CNSS1 | ecosystem: Host-associated > Plants > Roots > Nodule | place: USA... | reverse complement strand
CTCTCTCGCCAAGGCATCGGCTGATCCTCCCAGCCGATAGAGAACTGTTACCCATCCATCCGGTCTACTGTGTTACCCATCTATCCGGTCTGGACATCGCGCCACCTTCTCCCGCAAGGGGAGAAGGATGAAGTCCGTGCATCGATCAGCTGACATCATCCGCAACAACGCGCATCACACCGTCGCGCCTTGCGCTTTCGGCCGGCGCAGATGCTCGTCCAGCCGCGGCATGATCTCGACGAAATTGCAGGGGCGCGTGCGGTAGTCGAGCTGGGCCGCCAGGATGCCGTCCCAGCCGTCGCGGCAGGCGCCGGGCGAGCCCGGCAGGCAGAAGATGTAGGTCGCGCCCGCCACGCCGGCGGTGGCGCGGCTCTGGATCGTCGACGCCCCGATCTTGGCGTGGCTCAGCATGTGGAATGCGATCGAGAAGCCGTCCATGCGCTTCTCGAACAGCGGCTCGATCGCCTCCGGCGTGACGTCGCGTCCGGTGAAGCCGGTGCCGCCGGTGGTGATGACGACGTCGACGCCGGGATCTGCGATCCAGCGGCGGATCACGGCGCGGATCGCCTCGACATCATCGGTGACGATCTCGCGCGCGGCGAGATGATGGCCCGCAGCGGTGAGACGATCGGCGAGGGTCTGGCCGGACTTGTCGTCCGCAAGCGCGCGCGTGTCGGACACCGTGAGCACCGCAATGTTGAGCGGGATGAATTGTTTGGATTCGTCGATGGAGGCCATGTTGCGTCTTTCGTGTCCCGGACAAGGTGCGGCGCATCAGCGCCGCGCCGCAGAGCCGGGACCCACTTCAGAGGCTTGGGCAACCGGCAATATAGGCCCCGGCTCTGCAGCGCACCGCTGAAGGAGCGCTGCGCTGCGTCGGGGGCACGAGCCTTCCTTACAACGCCCCTGCACCGAACGTGTTGCAGGCCTGGACCGTGCCCTGCTGGTACCCGATCATGAACCATTGCTTGCGTTGCGCCGCCGAGCCGTGGGTGAAGGAGTCGGGCACGACGCGGCCGGTGGCCTGGCGCTGCAGCGTGTCGTCGCCGATCGCGCTCGCCGTGGTCAGCGCTGCCTCGATGTCGCCGGGCTCGAGGAAGTTCGGACGCTTCTTCGCCTCGCGGTTGACCCAGACGCCGGACAGACAGTCGGCCTGCAGCTCGACCTTGACCTGGAGCGCATTGGCCTCGGCCTTCGAACCGACCTGCTGTTGCAGCCGCGTCACGCGCGGAATGATGCCGAGCAGATTCTGGATGTGATGGCCGACCTCGTGCGCGATGATGTAGGCGGTGGTGAAATTGCACGCCGACTTGCCGGAGCAGCCGCGGAAGCGGGTCTCGACCTCGCGGAAGAAGGCGGTGTCGAGGAAGATGGTCCGGTCGGGCGGACAATAGAACGGCCCCATGGCCGATTGCGCCATGCCGCAGCGACCGCCATTGGTGGCGTTGCGGAACAGCACGATCTTCGGACCGGTGTACGACTGGCCGTTGGCCTGGAAGATCTCGCTCCAGCGGTCGTCGAGCTCGCCGAGGATGCCGGAGATCATGCTGCCCATCTCGTCGGTCGGCGCGCCGCGCTTGCCCGAGGAGGCCTGACGATCGGTCTGGTAGGTCGGCGCATGGCCGCCGCCGGAGAGGATCTCGGCGCCGCCGATCAGGATGCGGGGATCGATGCCGAAGGCGTAGCCGACCAGGCCGAGAATGATGATGGTGCCGATGCCGAGCCCGCCGCCGCCCATCGGCAGGCCGAACCCGCCGCCTCCGCCGCCGCCAAAGCCACCACCTTCGTCGCGACGATCCTCGATGTCGTCGCTGCGGCGGAAGTCATCGTAGCGCATGGCGGCCTTTCCCTTGGGGTCCCTGATTCAAGTTTCGACGGCGCACAGAAACGCGAAAGCTCAACGCGCCACATACGTAAAATTTCCGTTGCCTTTATCAATATCGTGGCCGGCAAAAATTGCCTAGTGCGACAGCCTGTCGATGCCAGCAAATTTTTCCGAGGGCCGAGCAGTTTTTTCCGAGAGAAATTTACGGCCTTTTTCCCGCCACGATCGATCCAGCGAGCCGCGCAAGTGCGAAATACACTGCAAAACAAGGGGAATGCGCACGACAACTCATGCACGAACGACGATGCGAGGACTGCTCACGAAAGCGGCGGATTAAGTCGATTTTTACTTTGCCCCTTCAATGTAACGGTCAGTCGGTTGTTTGGTCCCGCGTCGCCGACAGCGTCGCCTGAGTCAGAGTTCTTGAGTCATGGTAGAGTCGCGTCGCGGGGCGTCTGCAAGGGCGCCCCGCACAAATTTTGAGTCCCCTTCGCATCGCATCATCGTCGGCGATTGCGTCGCCGAGATGTCGAAGCTGCAGGCCGGCAGCGTCGACCTGGTGTTCGCCGATCCGCCCTACAATCTGCAGCTCAAGGGCGACCTCAAGCGTCCCGACGAATCCCATGTCGATGCCGTCAACGACGACTGGGACAAGTTCGACTCGTTTGCCGCCTACGACGATTTCACCCGCGCCTGGCTGCTCGCCGCACGCCGCGCCATGAAGCCGTCGGCAACGATCTGGGTGATCGGCTCCTATCACAACATCTTCCGCGTCGGCGCCATCATGCAGGATCTCGGCTTCTGGCTGCTGAACGACATCGTCTGGCGCAAGACCAATCCGATGCCGAATTTCCGCGGCCGCCGCTTCACCAACGCGCACGAAACCATGATCTGGGCCGCGCGTGACGAGAAAGCCAAGGGCTACACGTTCAACTACGAGGCGCTGAAGGCCGCCAACGAGGACGTGCAGGCGCGGTCCGACTGGCTGATCCCGCTCTGTACCGGCGAGGAGCGCCTCAAGGGCGCCGACGGCAAGAAAGTGCATCCGACGCAGAAGCCGGAAGGCCTGCTTGCGCGCGTGCTGCTGTCGTCGTCCAAGCCCGGCGATCTCGTCATCGACCCCTTCAACGGCACCGGCACCACCGGCGCGGTCGCCAAACGCCTCGGCCGCTCCTATGTCGGCTTCGAGCGCGACAAGACCTACGCCAAGGCGGCCGAAGCGCGCATCGCCAGGGTCGAGCCGTTGCCGGAAGAGAGCCTTGCCCCGTTCATGACCGCGCGCGAGGCGCCGCGCGTTGCGTTCTCCGAGCTGATCGAGCGCGGCATGATCATGCCCGGCACCAAGCTGTTCGACGCCAAGAAGAAGCTCGGCGCGTTGGTGCGCGCCGACGGCGCCATCATGCTCGGCGACAAGGTCGGCTCGATCCACCGCATCGGCGCGGTGGCGCAAGGCGCGCAGGCCTGCAACGGCTGGACCTTCTGGCACGTCGAGACCAAGAAGGGCCTCAAGCTGATCGACGAGCTGCGCGCCGAGATCCGCGCCGGCATGGCGGCGGAGTAGCTTCCTCCGCGTTCGTAGGGTGGGCAAACTCTCGCGCCGTGCCCACCATCTCTCCCGGACATGCAGATTTGGTGGGCACGCTTCGCTTTGCCCACCCTATGGCGTCTTGAATGAGGCGGCAGCCAGGACTAGATTCGCTCCATTAGCCCCCTCCCGACCGGTTGGGCTCCCATGCGACGACAGTCCGAGACATTGCTGCTGGTGCCGCTGCTGCCGATCTTCCTGATCGGGATGTTTCCGATGTTCCTGATCGCGCTGCTCGGGTTTTTCGGCCTGGCGCTGTTCGGCGTTCTCGTGATCTGCGTCGGGCTCGCCAGCAGCAACGAGGCGCACGATACTTTCAACCACGACGTTATCGTTCACGGCTATGCGCGCGGGTCAGAGCGCGCGGCGCGGGCCTCCGACATGCATCTCGCAGCGCGGCTCGGCCTGCGGCTGGAGGCCGTGGGCGCGGCCATGGTCGTCGCGGCGGCAATCGGCCTCTGTTACGCCGCCTGATCTGCGTAGCGCGCAGACACCGCCCGGCAAACTCGCCGGTTGCTCTCTCGAGCGAGGTTCAGGCAAGACAGGCTCGCCCAACGACGCCGCGTCCGCGCGGCAATACACACCGGGGAGATGCTTGATGCTCAAGTTCTATTTCAATGGATCACCGAACCCGACCAAGGTCGCGCTCTATCTCGAAGAATCCGGCCTGCCGTTCGAGCCGGTGAAGATCGACACCCGCAAGGGCGAGCAGTTCACGCCGGAATTCCTCAAGATCAATCCGAACGGCAAGGTGCCGGCGATCGACGATGGCGGCACCATCGTGTTCGATTCGAACGCCATCCTGCTCTATCTCGCCGAGAAGACCGGCAAATTCCTCCCCTCCAACCGCGCCGGGCTCTTGTCCTGGCTGATGTTCGTCGCGAGCGGCGTCGGGCCCTTTTCCGGTCAGGCCGTGCACTTCAAGCATTTCGCGCCGAAGGACCAGAACCACGACTACGCCCATAACCGCTATCAGTACGAGACCGACCGCCACTACAAGATCCTCGACGCTCACCTAAAGGACCGCCGCTACATGGTCGGCGACAGCTATTCGATCGTCGACATGGCGCTGTGGGGCTGGGCGCGGATGGTGCCGTTCAAGCTCGGCGACGACGCCTTTGCGCGATACCCGAATGTGAAGCGGCTGGTCGACGAGATCTCGGCGCGCCCGGCGGCGGCGCGCGCCATCGCCCTGAAGGACAAGTTCACCTTCAAGGCCGAGATGGACGACGAAGCGCGAGCCAACATGTTCAAGCACATGACGACCAAGGTGGCTTGATCGCGCCGCACCGCTATTCGAGGCCACGCGCATGCGCGTGGCCTCGATTGAGACTTTAAAGCGCGATGCGATCAGGATGAAGCGTCATCGCGCTTTAGGTTGTTGTTCAAGCATGATCTCTTCGGAAAAGCGCTGCACACTTTTCCGGATCATGCTTTAGGCGGCGTGGACCGAGCTCAGGAACTTGGCGACCTCCTGTTTCAACCGGTTGCTGTCGGCCGAGAGCGAGCGCGCCGCCGACAACACCTGCGAGGACGCCGAGCCGGTCTCGGAGGCGCCGCGCTGCACGTCGCCGATGTTGGACGAGACGAGCTGCGTGCCCTGGGCCGCCTGCTGCACGTTGCGGGAGATCTCCTGCGTCGCCGCGCCCTGCTGCTCCACGGCCGCGGCGACCGTTGAGGCGATCTCCGACAGCCGCTCGATGGTGCCGCTGATCTCCCGGATCGAACCGACCGACTCCTCGGTCGCGGCCTGGATGCCGGAGACCTGCTGGGCGATCTCGCCGGTGGCCCTTGCCGTCTGCTCGGCGAGCGCCTTGACCTCGGTAGCGACCACGGCAAAGCCGCGGCCGGCTTCGCCCGCACGCGCCGCCTCGATCGTGGCGTTCAGCGCCAAGAGGTTGGTCTGGCCGGCAATGGTGCTGATCAGCTCGACCACGTCACCGATCCGCGCGGCGGCCTTGGAGAGCGCACCGACGCGCTCGTTGGTCCGGCTCGCCTGACCGACAGCCTCGGTGGCGATGCGGGCGGATTCCTGCACCTGACGGGCGATCTCGGAGACCGAGGAGGAGAGCTCCTCGGTCGCAGAGGCGACCGCCTGCACATTGGCCGAGGCCTCCTGCGAAGCGCTAGCGACCTCTGTCGAGAGGTCCTGGGCGCGCGCGGCAGTCGTGGTCAACGTGCCGGCGGAGGCTTCGAGCTCGCCCGATGCCGACGACACCGTGTTGACGATCTCGCCGACGGCCTGCTCGAACTGATCGGCGAGCCTGGCCATGTCTTTCCTGCGGTTCTCGGCCTGCCGCGCCTCGAGTTCGGCCTGCTCGGCGCGCATGCTCTCGGTCTCGATCATGTTGTCCTTGAAGACCTGGATCGCCTTGGCCATGTCGCCGATCTCGTCGGCCCTGCCGCGGCCGGGAATCTCGACCTCGAGATTGCCGCCGGCAAGCCGCCCCATCGCCTGCGTCATCGAGGTCAGCGGACCGACGATGCTGCGGGCGATGAGGAAGGCGACGATGCCTCCGAACAGGATGGCGAGGCCGCCGGCGATCTCCTGCACGGTCGTCGTTCCCGCGATCACGGCCTCGGCGGTGGTGCGCGATGCCTGGTAGTCCTCCTTCAGCGTCGTTTCCGCCACCTTGAGCTTGCCGATGCTGTCGACGATGAGGGGCGCGAGGCTCTTGTGGTAGATCTCGTCCGCTTTAAGCATCGCTGCGGAGGTCGTCTCGAACGCCGTCTTGTAGGTTTCAAGCGAGGTCTTCACCGGCGCCAGCGTGGCGCGCAACGCCGCCGCCTGCGGGCTCTTTTCGAGTGCCCCGAGCCGTTGTAATGCCCTGTCGATGCTCGCCCTGAAGGTCGCAGGGCCCTGCGCATCGCGAAGGGCCAGAAAACGCCAGTTTACGATCCTCACGAGCAGGATTCGGGATTCGAGATCGGCGACGAGGGAGGCGGTATCTTCATCGACGGCGGCGCGCGCCACGTCGACGAGCTTGTTCGTCTTGGTGGCCAGGTCCTCGCCACTCGGCAGCAGCGTCGCCTTGCCCGTTCTCGTCTCGTTGACGGCGTCGCCGAGATTGTCACGCAGGCGTCGCATTTTCGCGATCTCGTCGATCAGGCCGTTGTAGAGAGCGCGCCGCTCCTCGGAGAGCGCCCCCAGAGCGCCGATCCGGAGCAGCTCGCTCGCCGCGGTCTCGCGCTCTTGCGCTTCCTTCATTGCGGACTCGCTGCCGTCGTAGACGTAGCGCAAATTGGCCCGCTGAATCGCCTGCAGATGGGCCGATATTTCCAGCACCCGCGCCGTGCTGTCCGAGAGGGCGGATTGTCTTGCGACCTGATCCTGCACGTCCCGCAAATTCCAGACGGCAACCACCGCCATCACGACACCCACCGCCACCAGGGCCATGAAGCCTGCGTACAGGCGTCCCCTGATCCGCAAACGAAATTTCGGCATTCCCACTGTCCACCCAGATGCATGTGAATTCGAGGGGCCGAACGACTCCGGCGATCGTCACGGCCACTCCGACAGCCGCACGCCGCACCCTGGCGGCCTACGCTGCACCGCGACACAATGGGGGACACTTCTTAATTGAACCTTCAAATTCCTCGCGCGCCCGATCTCGACCCGCACCAAATCTGCCGATTTTGGCGGCAGCTATGCAAAGCCGCATGCGAATCCGCTGTGCCATGCACGCCGATGCATGCTGTTCGTCAGGGGATGCCTATTGGGCGCCGGCCTGCTGCAACTTGCCGAGTGCATTTTCGACCACTTCCAGCGTGTAGGGCTTCTGGACCACCGGCGCGGAGGCCAATTGCTCGGGGATCGGCGCGCGCTCGCCATAGCCGGTCGCGAAGATGAAGGGCACCCCGATCTCCTTCAGCTTCTGCGCCACCTTGATGCTGCTCTCGCTGCCGAGATTGAGATCGAGCAGGGCAAAGCTCGGCCGCGAACGCTCGATCGAGCGCAGTGCCTGGTCGACGGTTGCGGCGGTGTCGACGTGGCGGGCGCCGAGGTCGAGCAGGATGACCTCCGCGGCCATCGCGATGATCAGGTTGTCCTCCACGATCAGGGCCGTGTCGGAAATCCGTGGACGGGCAGATTGCTGCTCCTCGATACGCATGGCGGCTCCCGCGATGGATGGGACGAGCTGGACGAAGTTGGGCGGAATGACGAACTTCGCCTGGACGCCCAGGAGGTCGAAACGGATCTCGGCATCGCCCTTGAGATCGAACGGCACCGACCGCTCGATGATGGTGGTGCCGAAGCCGCGCCGCGCCGGCGGCTGCACGGGCGGACCGCCGCTCTCCTTCCACTCGATGACGAGGCTGGAAGACGGGTCGAGGCGCCAGACCACCTCGACACTGCCGGTGGAATCGGCAAGCGCGCCGTACTTGGCGGAATTGGTCATCATCTCATGAACGACGAGCGCCAGCGTCGCGAACGCCTTTGGATCGAGCGCGACGTCCGGACCGCCCATCTTCACCCGGTCTGCGCGCGCACCGAGATAGGCGCCGGCCTCGGACTCGACCAGGGTGCGGAGCGCGACGGGTGCCCAGTTCAGGTTCGTGATCTGGTCGTGGGCGCGCGCGAGGGCCTGGATGCGGCCGCCGAGCACGCTGGCGAACTCCTCGATGCCGGTCGCAGTCTCCTTGCTCTGCGCCACCAGGGCGCGCACGAGGCTCAGGATGTTGCGGACGCGATGATTGAGCTCGGCGATCATCAGTTCCTGCCGCTCCTGTGCCCCGCGGCGCTCGCGCGCGGCGAGGTCGGACAGTTGCAGGATCACCTCCAGCAGCGTGACGCGCAGGCTCTCGGCGATGCGGATATCGGCCGCCGACCACGGCTTCGACTGCCCCGCCACCGTTTCCTGCCATAGCTCGAAGCTCTTGCGCGGGGTGAGACGCGGCCCGTGCGGCCCTTCGTCGTAGACCTTGTTGGGATCGGCGGCCCATTTCACCGATCGCGTGACTTCGCGGCGGAAGAAGATCAGGCAATCGCGCGGGGTCCGCGAGATCGGGATGGCGAGAAAGCCCGCCGCGCGGTCACGGAAGGCCTGGCCGGCGGCGTAGACCTGGGCGATCTCGGCGCTGGCGAAGATCCGGCCCGGCGAAGTCCGGTTGATGAAGGCGACGAGATCCTTCACCTCGTCTTCGGTCGGGGTCTCGCCCTCGAGCGCGATGGTGTTATCGGACCAGACTGCGACGCCGTCGCACTCGATCATCTTGCGGTAGTCGCCCAGGAAATCGACGATCGCCCGCCGGCTGTGGTCGTGCGAGGCCGCGATCTCGATCAATCGCTCCTGGACCTGATGCGCGCGGGCCTCATAGGCGACGTCACCCTCGCGCTCGCGGCCTTCCACGATCCACGAGAACATCTGACCGAACAGCTCGGAGGCCGTGCGTTTGTCGAACGAAATGTAACGCGGCGAATAATGGTGGCAAGCAAACAGGCCCCACAGCTTGCCGTCACGCAGGATCGACACCGACATGGAGGCGGCAACGCCCATGTTACGCAGATACTCGATGTGGATCGGCGACACCGAGCGCAGCACGCTCATCGACAGGTCGAGCAGTCCCGCATTGTGCGTGGCCGTGGACATCAGCGCGGCAGGCCGCGCGTCGACGTCGGCGATGATGCGCAGCCAGTTGCGCTGATAGAGCGCGCGCGCTTGCCTTGGGATGTCGGATGCAGGGTAACGCAGGCCGAAAAAGGATTCGAGCCCGGCCTCCGCCGTCTCGGCGATCACCTCGCCGGACCCGTCCGGGTGAAACTGATAGACCATGACGCGGTCGAAGCCGGTCAGCACCTTGAGCTGACGCGCCGCCTCGCGCGCCAGATCGGCCATTCCGCGCGTCTTGCGGATCCGTTCGAGCATCAAGCGCACAAGCTCGCCGGAATTGACGCCGGGCTCGTCGACGCTCGGCTCCGCCTCGATGATCAGATAGACGCCGGAGAGATGAATCGAAAGATCGAAGAGTGGCTTGCCGGGCTGCAGCTCGACGCCGAACAGGCGTTCGGTCGCATCCGGACCGCCGAGATGATCGACCCGGCTGCGGATCGTTTCAACCGCCGCCCCGGAGATCACGCCCGACAGCGGCCGCTGCAGCAGGTCGGCAACATCCGTTCCAAGGAAGCTCTCGACGTTGTCCGACGCCATGCAGATCGTGAAATCCGAGAGCACGGCCAGCAGGAAGCCAAACGGCTGCACGCTGCCAGGAATGTGGATCGGCTCGCGATCGCAATTGGTGAGATTGACGGCCTGGTTCATGACCGGTCCGCCGCCTGCTCGAATGCGGCGAAGGCGATGTGGGCCGCCGCGATCGCCTCGTCTTCATCCCAACGCTCGTCGATTGCAAGCTTCGCCAGGAAACTTTGCCAAAACCGCCTGCCGGTGCCGTGACTGAGATAGGCGACAGCTTCGCGGATGCGCGGATTGGCGGAATCCGCGACCATCTTCAGCAGGAATTTTGCCCCGAGACGGGAGCCTTCGAGCACATACATCGTGCCCAGCACGCCGCTGCGCGTCAGTGGGGGTACCGACACCAGCCTCGGCACCGCGCTGCCGAGGCGCTCGAGATCAGCCAGGATTGCCACGCTTCGCGACCGCTCCGGCCAGTCCGGGAAAGCCCTGCTGACGTTGGCCTCGACGAGTGCCGTCTCGAGCGGCAGCAAGGCGCCGGCGCTGGCTTGCAGAAAGCGCCGATAGCCGGAGAGCTCGGTCAGATCGAACGCCGATAGCTGCGCGTCGAGGTCGCGGTGCGCGGCCGACGTTGCGTCTCTTAGTCGTTCGCGCAGTCCGGAGAAGCTGCGGCCTCCCTGCGTTGAAACGTCCGAAGCCCCAGCCAGCATGAAATTCCCGAGAACGCAGGTTGCCGCGGGCGCGGCGCGCCCGGCAACCGAGGGAACGCCGGCGGCACGCAATAGTTCCGCCGGCCTTGGCACGGCGAGAGGCGAGACATCGGGGGTCCACTCCGTTCATTTCCGCCGAACCGGCTTTCTGAGCTCGTGCTCGATCTCGCTCCGGGACATCCCGAAATCCTGAAGCTCGCGTTCGGTCATGGCCGCGAGCTGGCAGCGGACCCGAGACCGCTCGCGCCGGGCCTGCATGAGTTCCAGCAGCGCCCGGCAGGCCCGCACAAACATCGCGGGCCGTGACGAACAGGAGCGGCCGGTGGACGCGACCTCGTCCAAGCCGTTAGCCCGCGGCCCTCGCGGGGGCTTGCGGAAACGGGCCGAGCGCCTTCTCGGTCAGCATGGAGTCGCAGTACTCGCGAATCTCCTTGATCCTGCCGTCCTCCAGGCGAAACACGAGGCAATAATCGTTGTCGTAACGCACGCCCTCGGGCGTGACGTTATCGCCCTTGGCTTCGACCACCACGATGTCGCCATCGGCGATGAAGCGATGGGCGACGGTACGCGTGCGGTCGCGCAACCGCGTGCGGACATAACCGTGCAGATCCTTGAGGATCGCCTCCTTGCCGGCAAAGGTGCGCGACCAGGTATATTGCCCGGTGACGACCCATTTGGCGTCGTCGGCGAGACTTGCGCTGAACAGGGCGCGGTCGCGCGCGGCGGGATCGGGATTGGCGGCCGCGGCAAAGATATCCTGCAGCAGTTTCTTGTTGGCGCTCGCGTTCATGGCGGCATCTCCTCGTGGTGACAACGCGGAAATCATCGCCGGGCCAACGTCATTCTTCAAATCGATAGGAAATATGATATCTATTCACCTCATGAATTTGAAAACGCTCGACCTCAACCTATTGACCGCGCTCGACGCATTGCTCCGCGAAACCAATGTCAGCCGCGCGGCCCTGAGGATTGGCCTGTCACAGCCGGCCACGAGCCACGCATTGCAGCGCCTGCGCGACATCTTCGGTGACCCGCTGCTGGTGCGCACGGGCGTACGGATGGAGCTGACGCCGCGGGCGCTGGCCCTGCGTGCGCCGCTGGCGCAGGCGCTCGACCAGGTCCGCGGGCTGTTCGTGCCCGATGACTTCGATGCCGCGCGCAGCGAGCGGCAGTTCCGCCTGATGATGCCTGATCTCGCGGTCGAGCTGTTGATGCCGCCCTTGATGGCGAAAGTGACGCGCCTTGCCCCCAACGTCCGCATCGACGTGGTGCCGTGGCGGGGACCTGCGATCTTCCACGCCGAGTTCGCCCGCACCATCGACCTCGTGATCTCGATCGGCAATGCCTTCAAGGGCTTTCATCGCCAGCTGCTCTACACCGACAGCGACGCGCTGGCGGTGCGGCGCGGCCATCCCGTCGGAGCGAAGCTGAAGCGGCGCGAGGCGTTCCTGGCCGCCCGCCATGTCGGCGTGATCATCCGCGGCCACCCGCAGGATCTCATCGACACCTGGCTGCGAGCCAAAGGCATCGAGCGACATATCTCGCTAGTCGTGCCGGGCTATCTCGAAGCCTTGCACGTCGCAGCAAGAACCGATCTCGTCGCCTTCGTGCCGCGCCGGCTGATCGCCGCGCTGTCGAAGCAACTCGGCCTCGTCACGGTGACGCCGCCGTTCGATCCCGGGATGGACGAGCAGTTCATGTTCCATCCGACACGCGCGCAGATGGACCCCGGCTCGATCTGGCTGCGGCGGCTGATGCTGGAGACAGGGCGGGAGCTGGAGCAAGCCAGGCGGAAACTCCCGTAGCAAGCTCTCGTAGGGTGGGTTAGCCGAAGGCGTAACCCACCACTTTGGTTTCCGCAGCGACAGAAGAGGTGGGTTACGCTGCGCTAACCCACCCCACAACAGCTGCGCTCCTACGCCTTCTGCGCCGCCATTACCTTGCTCACCGCGGGGCGATCGGACATGCGCTTGAAGTGATCGGCGATCTTCGGCGTCGCATTGATGTCGACGCTGTCGCCTTCGAGCCAGGTCGAAAGCGTATGGAGATAGGGATCGCAGATCGTGTACTGATCGCCCATCACCCACGGTCCCTTGAACATCTTCTGCTCGATCAGCTTGAAGCAGGCGCCCATGGTCTTCGGCACCATCGCCTTCATGTCGGCGAACGAGCTCTCCTCCGTCGCCCAGCGCGCGCCGCGCATCTTGTGGGCGTGGTTGATGTGCACGGTCGAGCAGAGATAGGAGTTGAACGACTGCACCTGGGCAAAGTCGAAGGGATCGTCGAGCGGCGCGAGCTTCGCCTTGGGGAAGGTCTGCGCGAGATAGGCCAGCATCGCCGGCGTCTCGGTCAGGACGCCGCGGTCGGTGACCAGCGCCGGCACCCGGCCCTTTGGGTTGATGGCGAGATAGTCCGGGCTGTTCTGCTGGTTGTCCTTGAAGCTCAGCCGCTCAGCCGTGTAGTCGGCGCCGGCCTCTTCCAGGGTGATGTAGGTGGCAAGCGCGCAGGTGCCGGTGGCGTAGTAGAGCTTGAGCATGTCGGACCTCATGGGGAAAACCGGAGGTTAACGGTCCTCCGCCGCGCCGTCCATAGGCGGCCTGTTCGCAGTTGCCCACGGCCGCCCGGCTGTGCCAAGACGCCTCCATCGGAGGGGTTTTCTCATGACGGTACTCATCGCCGGTGGCGGCATCGGCGGGCTCACGCTTGCGCTCAGCCTGCATCAAATCGGCGTTCCCGTGAAAGTGTTCGAGAGCGTCGCGAAACTGAAGCCGCTCGGGGTCGGCATCAACGTGCTGCCGCATGCGGTGCGCGAGCTGATCGAGCTCGGCCTGCTGGACAAGCTGGACGCCAGCGGCGTGCGGACGCGCGAGCTCGCCTATTTCTCCAAGCACGGCAAGCCGATCTGGAGCGAGCCGCGCGGCCTGGAGGCCGGCTACAAATGGCCGCAATTCTCGATCCATCGCGGCACGCTGCAGCAGATCCTGCTCGACACCGCGCTCGAGCGGCTCGGCCGCGAAAACATCCTCACCAGCCACCATCTGACCGGCTGGACCGAGACGGCGGGCGGCGTGCGCGCCGACTTCGTCGACAGGGCGACCGGCAAGGCCGCCGGCACTTACGAGGGCGCGATCCTGATCGCCGCCGACGGCATCCATTCCGCCGCGCGCGAAAAGCTCTATCCGAACGAAGGCCCGCCGATCTGGAACGGCCGCATCCTCTGGCGCGGCGTCACGCCGGCCAAAGCCTTCCTCACCGGCCGCAGCATGATCATGGCCGGCCACGAGATCCTGAAATTCGTCTGCTATCCGATCTCGAAAGAAGCGGACGCCAACGGCAACCACCAGATCAACTGGGTCGCCGAGCGCCACATGCCTCCGACCTATCAGTGGCGGCGCGAGGACTATAACCGCACCGCGCGGCTGGAAGAATTCCTGCCCTGGTTCGAAAGCTGGACGTTCGACTGGCTCGACGTGCCCGCCCTGATCAGGAACTGCCCGCACGCCTACGAATATCCGCTGGTCGACCGCGATCCGGTGTCGCAATGGACCTTCGGCCGCGTCACGCTGATGGGCGATGCCGCGCATCCGATGTACCCGATCGGCTCGAACGGCGCCTCGCAGGCGATCCTCGACGCGCGCGTCATCACCCGCGAGATCCTGGCGCACGGTCCGACGCAGGCGGCACTGCTCGCCTATGAAGCCGAGCGGCGACCCGCGACCACGGACCTCGTCCTGCTCAACCGCAAGAATGGTCCCGAGCAGGTGATGCAGCTGGTCGAGGAGCGCGCGCCAGACGGGTACAAGGTCGTCACCGATGTCCTATCGCAGCAGGAGCTGGAAGACATCGCCGCCAACTACAAGCGCGTTGCGGGATTTCAGGTCGAGGCGCTGAATGCGAAGCCGCCGATCGTAAGCAAGGACGCGCGCGCTGGGGCGTGAGGGTCTGGTCAATTATCTCGCGACTCGCGCTTCGCTTCACCTCTCCCCGTAAGAACGGGGAGAGGGAGCGAGAGCGCGGTGCCCGCCTCACTTCACCACCCTCGCCGCCTCCAACAATCGCTCGCTGGCGCTTGCCGTCGCCAGCACGGTGCCGTCCTCTGCCATCAGCTTGGCTTCGACGAAGGCGATGGTCTTGCCGAGCTGCGTGACCCTGGCTTCGCCGGTGATCGGACCGGGCTTTGCGGGTGCCAAAAAATTCACGGTCATGCTGATCGTGGTGGTGTAGAGCCGGCCCTCGCTCATCACCAGCACCGCCGGACCCATGGTGTCGTCGAGCATAGCCGAGAGCATGCCGCCCTGGATGAAGCCCGCGGGGTTGCAGAACTCCGGCTTGCCGTCGAAGCCAAGCTTGATCCAGCCCTCCTCCGGGCGGGCATCGAGCAGGCGCCAGCCGAGCAGCTCGGCGCATGGGGGCCTTGGGAAGTTATCGAGCGCGGTCTTGACCATGCGAGATCTCCTTTGCCCCGCTGTTAGCGCAAGACTGCTGACAGCCTGCTGTCAGCAGGATCATGCTCTAGAAACCCAATCCATGCGCGATGACCTTGCGCATGACATTCGGCAGCGCTTCGCCGGCCAGGGTTGCGATCGGCACCCAGCGCATGCCCTCAGGGGCGCGGGTGCGGGCTTCCACCTTCGCGGTGTAGACCACCAGCTCGAGCGGAAAATGCGTAAAGACGTGGGTGACGACGCCCACCTTGCGCTGCCAGCGCGACAGCCCCTTCAGCTGCGGCGCCTGCTGCTTCGCCGTTGCATCGTCCTGGCCGGCGAGCCAGTCCGAGCACGGCACCTCCGTCATGCCGCCGAGCAACCCCTTTTCGGGCCGCGAGCGGACGAGCAGCTCGTCGCCGCGCGTGACCACGAAGGCGGCGCCGCGCCTGAGCGTCCCGCTCTTCTTCGGTACCTTGCGCGGGAACGTCTCCTGGGTGCCCTGCGCGCGTGCCGTGCAGTCCTCTGTGAACGGACACAGCGAGCAGGCCGGCTTCTTCGGCGTGCAGATCGAGGCGCCGAGATCCATCAGCGCCTGCGCGCTGTCGCCGGCGCGAGACTCCGCCAGCAGCGTCGCGGCCAGTTGCTGGATGAGCGGCTTGGCTTGCGGCAGCTCCTCCTCGACCGCGAACAGCCGCGACACCACGCGCTCGATATTGCCGTCGATCGGCATGGTGCGGCGGTCGAACGCGATCGCCGCAATCGCCGCCGCCGTGTAGGGCCCGATCCCCGGCAGTGCGCGCAATCCCTCCTCGGTATCCGGAAACACACCGCCATGCTCGCGCGTCACCGCGACCGCGCAGGCATGGAGGTTGCGTGCGCGCGAGTAATAGCCGAGCCCGGCCCACATCCGCAGCACGTCGTCCTGCGAAGCCTGGCCGAGCGCTGTGACGTCGGGCCAACGCGCGACGAATTTTTCGAAGTACGGGCCGACCGCCTTCACGGTGGTCTGCTGGAGCATGATCTCGGAGAGCCATACGCGATAGGGATCGGACGCCTCGCCCGGCGCGGCGCGCCAGGGCAGCCGGCGGCGATGGCGGTCGTACCATTGCAGGAGCGCGAGCGGGCGCGATGAGGTCTCCGGCTGAGAAGGTTCCGGCTTCGGCTTGCGTGCGGATCTGGGGCTCATTCCTCACTGTAGCGGTAATGCAATGGCCCCTCCACGTCATGCCCGCGCTCGTCGCGAGCATCCACGTCTTTCTTCGCAGGAAGAACGTGGATGGCCGGGCCTCCGCCTCGCCGAAGCGGCTTCGGCCGCGCAGGCGGGACAAGCCCGGCCATAACGGGCATCGGGGTCTGTGGCCCGACGTCCGAAGTGCTATAAGGCCCCATGTCCAAATCCGGCCCCATCTTCAAGCCCGGCCCCGTCAGCGCCAAACCGCTCGGGATCCTGCTCGACGACGTCTTTGCCGAGGCCTATGCCAAGCAGGGCTTTGCGGCGCGCGAGCTGGTGACGCGGTGGGCACAGATCGCGGGGCCGGAGATCGCGGCCCATGCCGAGCCGCTCAAGATGCAATGGCCGCGGCCGGTCGAGGGTCAGCCGCAGGAGCCGGCAACCCTGGTGCTACGGGTCGAGGGGCCGATGGCGCTGGAGATCCAGCATTCGGCCGACGTGATCCTGGAGCGGGTCAACCGCTTCTTCGGCTGGAGCGCGGTCGGCAAGCTGGCCTTCCGCCAGGCGCCCCTGTCGCGGCCGCGGGCCCGGAAGCGGCCCGGCCCACCCGACCCCAAGGCCGTCGCCAAGGTGGCGGAGAACCTGACCGAGATCGAAGATGAAGAACTGAAGACCGCGCTGGCGCGCCTCGGGGCCGCCATCAAGCGAAATTGAGCCTCATTCCGCGGCCAAACTGGACCTGTCCGTAGCGCCCGCCATTGCCTCAAACGACGTTTCAAGCTAGCGACAGGCCGTCCGAGCAGGAAACCTTGACCCGTCCTTTGGGCGAACCTTGCCAATCCCGGGAGCCGACCTTGATCATCACCCGCCGCGCCTTCACCACGATGCTGTCGCTGACCGGGCTTGCCGCGTTCGCCGGGCTCTCGCCGCTGCGGTTCATCACGGAAGCGGTGGCTCAGTCGGCCGCCGACGTGGCCAAGCCGGTGTCTCTGCCCGACATGGCGCTCGGCCCGAAGGATGCCGCCGTCACCATCACCGAATACGCCTCGATGACGTGCCCGCACTGCGCCGCCTTCAACGAGCAGGTGTTCCCGAAGATCAAGACGGAATACATCGACACCGGCAAGGTGCGTTACATCTTCCGCGAGTTCCCGCTCGACATCAAAGCCGCCGCCGGCTCGATGCTGTCGCGCTGCATCGCCAAGGACGATGCGCCGAAATACTTCGCGGTCACCGACATGCTGTTCCGCCAGCAGAATGACTGGGTGATGAAGAACACCACCGAGACCCTGACGCGGATCGGCAAGCAGGCCGGCCTCACGCAAGCGCAGGTCGAGGCCTGCCTGAAGGACCAGGCGCTGCTCGACAAGATTGCCGCCGACCAGAAATATGCCAGCGACGTGCTCAAGGTGGATTCGACGCCGACCTTCTTCATCAACGGCGAGAAGATCAAGGGCGACACCTCGTTCGAGGAGTTCGCCAAGAAGATCAACCCGCTGCTGAAGAGCTGATTCGCTCGTCAAGATCCTGATTCGCATCTCGAAAGCCGTATCTTTCCCGGCATAAATCCCTTGGGAAAAGCGGCTTTCGCCGGTTGCCCTCGCGGCGCACCGCGGCCATTGTCCAGCCGCATGAGGCGCCTCGCGCGACTCACCCAGACAGCGACATTGCCTTCCATGGTATTGTCCCGGCAGGGGGATTCGCGCCTGCCAACAGAGATGCGTGCTTATGAAAATCACCCGCCTGCGCCTTCACGGCTTCAAGTCCTTCGTTGAGCCAACGGACTTCGTCATCGAGCCCGGCCTGACCGGCGTGGTCGGCCCCAACGGCTGCGGCAAGTCCAATCTCGTCGAGGCGCTGCGCTGGGCGATGGGCGAGACCTCCTACAAGTCGCTGCGCGCCGCCGACATGGACGCGGTGATCTTCGCCGGCTCCGGCAACCGTCCCGCGCGCAACCACGCCGAAGTGACGATGACGATCGACAATGCCGATCGCACCGCGCCGGCGGCGATGAACGACAGCCAGATCCTCGAAATCTCCCGCCGCATCGAGCGCGAGGCGGGCTCGGTCTACCGCATCAACGGCCGCGACGTGCGCGCCCGCGACGTGCAGATCCTGTTCGCGGACGCCGCCACCGGCGCACGCTCGCCCGCCCTCGTTCACCAGGGCAAGATCGGCGAGATCATCCAGGCCAAGCCCGAGCAGCGCCGCCGGGTGCTGGAAGATGCCGCGGGCGTTGCCGGCCTGCATGCCCGCCGTCACGAGGCCGAGCTGCGGCTGAAGGCGGCCGAAACCAACCTCACCCGCGTCGAGGATGTGATCGGCCAGCTCTCCGGCCAGATGGAAGGCTTGAAGAAGCAGGCTCGCCAGGCCGTGCGCTATCGCGAGGTCGCCGCCAAGGTCCGCAAGGCCGAAGCCACGCTGTTCCACCTGCGCTGGGTCGGTGCCCATGCCGACGTCAACGAATCCGGCCAGACCCACGATCTCGCCGTGCGCGAGATGGCCGAGCGCACCCAGCACCAGGCCGAAGCCGCCCGCATCCAGGCGATCCGCGCCGCCGAGATGCCGGCGCTGCGCGATGCCGAAGCGCGCGCCGCGGCCGGCCTGCAGCGCCTGACCAATGCCCGCGAGCAGCTCGACCGTGAGGAAGAGCGCGCCAAGGAGCGCGTCACCGAGCTCGAGCGCCGCCTTGCCCAGTTCGAGGGCGACATTTCCCGTGCTCAGCAGCAGACCATGGATGCCGACGTCGCGCTGCAACGGCTCGACGCCGAAGACGCCGAGCTGAAGGAAGAGATCAAGTCGCGCGTCGAGAAGCGCTCCGGCGTCGACGAGCGCGTCGCCGAGGCCGAGGCGGTGCTGACCGAAACCGAGCAGCGCTTCGCCGAGCTCACCACCGCACTCGCCGACCTCACCGCCAAGCGCAACCAGCTCGAAGCCAACGTCCGCACCCATCGCGACAAGCTCGCCCGGCTCGATCAGGAGATCGCGAGCGTCGCCGCGGAAGAGCAGAAGCTCACCGAGGCAACCGGCGGCTTCGGCGATCTCGACGAGCTGACCGCGCTGGTCGAGACGGCGGAAGGGACGCTGGCCGCCTCCGAAGCTGCGGCGCAGGCCAGCGAAGCGGCGCATGTCGCGGCACGCCAGACGCTGGAATCCTCGCGCTCGCCGCTGGTCGAGGCCGACAAGCGCGTGCAGCGGCTCGAGACCGAGGCGCGCACGATCTCCAAGATCGTCAACGGCGAGACCAAGAATCTGTGGCCGCCGATCATCGACGGCATCACCGTCGACAAGGGCTTTGAAAAGGCGATCGGCGCGGCACTCGGCGACGATCTCGATGCGCCGATCGATCCGTCCGCGCCGATGCGTTGGACCAATGTCGGATACACTGAGGGAGATCCGGAGCTGCCCGAAGGCGCCGTTCCGCTCTCCAACCATGTGCAGGCGCCGGCCGAGCTGGCGCGTCGCCTCGCGCAGATCGGTGTCGTCCCGCGCGAGCGCGGCGCCGAGCTGGTGTCGCAGCTCAAGACCGGCCAGCGGCTGGTCTCGCCTGAGGGCGACGTCTGGCGCTGGGACGGTTTTGTCGCCGCAGCACATGCCCCGACTGGCGCCGCCCGGCGCCTCGCCGAACGTGCCCGCCTCGTCGACATCGAGAACGAGCTGGAGCAGGCCCGCATCGACGCGCAGATCAAGCGTCAGGCGCTGGAGAACGCCGAGTCCGAGCTGCAGATGGCGGCCAGCACCGAAGGCGCCAGCCGCGAAGCCTGGCGTGCCGCCCAGCGCGAGCTGAACGTCGCGCGCGAGCGCCACGCCAATGCCGAGCGCGAGATCAGCCGCCATGCCGCGCGCAAGGCGACGCTGTCGGAAGCGCACAGCCGGCTTGCCGCCGACCGCGCCGAAGCCGAGGCCGCTTACGAATACGCCCAGGCCGGCATCGGCGAGCTGCCGTCGAGCGAGGACACCGAGACCCAGCTCGGCGCCGTCCGCAGCGATATCGAAGGCCGCCGCCGCATGGCCGCCCAGGTCCGCGCCGAGGCGCAGGCGCTGGCACGTGAGGCCGAGCTCGCTGACCGCCGCGTGCAGGCGATCCTCGCCGAGCGCACCGAGTGGCAGAACCGCAAGGAGAGCGCGACCTCCCACATCGACACCATCCAGGCCCGTATCGCCGAGCTCACGATCGAGCGCAGCGAGCTCGAAAACGCCCCGGCCGTGTTCGCCGAGAAGCGCAGCGCGCTGATCACCGAGATCGAATACGCCGAGAACGACCGCCGCATGGCCGCCGACGCACTTGCCACCGCGGAAACCGCAATGGCCGAGACCGACCGCGTCGCCAAGCTGACGCTCGAGGCGCTCTCCAGCGCCCGCGAGGCCACCGCCCGCGCCGAGGAGCGCATGGAAGGCGCCCGCCGCCGGCTCGAGGACATCGAGCGCGAGATCCGCGACATGCTCGAGGTCGAGCCGCAGGCCGTCGCCGGCCTTGCCGAGCTCGAGCCCGGCGCCGAACTGCCGCCGCTGCACGAGATCGAGGAGGACCTCGAGAAGATGCGCCGCGACCGCGAGCGCCTCGGCGCCGTCAATCTGCGCGCCGAGGAAGAGCTGCGGGAGGTCGAGACCCAGCACACCGGCCTTGTCACCGAGCGCGACGACCTGGTCGAGGCCATCAAGCGGCTGCGCCAGGGCATCCAGAGCCTCAACAAGGAAGCGCGCGAGCGGCTCCTGACCTCGTTCGACGTCGTCAACGACCACTTCAAGCGCCTGTTCGTCGAGCTGTTCGGCGGCGGCGAAGCCGCGCTGCACCTGATCGAGAGCGACGACCCCTTGGAAGCCGGCCTCGAAATCATCGCCAAGCCGCCGGGCAAGAAGCCGCAGACGCTGTCGCTGCTCTCGGGCGGCGAGCAGGCGCTGACCGCGATGGCGCTGATCTTCGCGGTGTTCTTGACCAACCCCTCGCCGATCTGCGTGCTGGACGAAGTCGACGCGCCGCTCGACGACCACAACGTCGAACGGTACTGCAACCTCCTGCACGAGATGACCGGCTCGACCGACACGCGCTTCATCATCATCACGCACAACCCGATCACGATGGCGCGGATGAACCGCCTGTTCGGCGTCACCATGGCCGAGCGCGGCGTGTCGCAGCTGGTGTCGGTGAGCCTCGCCGAGGCCGTGGACATTCTCGACCAGAACGTGGCGTGATAGCTCGATCGCGCCACACCCATTGCGTCATCATCCGCCTTGTGCGCAAATTGCGCACTGGTGCGGACTGATAGTACGCCGCGGCTTCTCGGTTAACGGCACTGTCTCGGAGTACTGGATGCCCCGCCTTCGCGGGGCATGACTGCGGATGATGATCTCCCCCACCCTTCCCGCCGAACTGAAAGCCGCCCTCGACGGCAAGCTGCAGGGCTTCTCTCGCAGCGACGCGGCCCGGCGCTCGCAGAAGATCTCGACTACGTATCGCGCCGGCGGCACCTCCGGCACGATCAAGTCGGACGCAGATGCGCTCGCTTATGCGCTGGCGCGCATGCCTGCGACCTACGCGGCGGTGGCGGCGAGCCTCAATGCGCTCACCGAGATCGCGCCTGATCTCGCCCCCGAAACATTGCTCGACGTCGGCGCCGGTCCGGGCACCGCCAGCTGGGCCGCCGCGGAAGCCTTTCCGTCGCTACAGGATTTTACCCTGCTCGATGCCAACGCCACGCTGAGCCGGCTCGCGCTCGAACTGGCACACGGCAGCTCGCGATTGGCGGAGTGCCGTTATCTGCCCGGCGATGCCGGCGGCAACCTCACTGAGGTCTCACAGGCCGATCTCGTCATCGCCAGCTACATCATCGGCGAGCTCAGCGAGGCCGATCAGCGCAAGCTGACCGAGGCGATGTGGGCCAGGGCGCGCCATGCGCTGGTGGTGATCGAGCCCGGCACGCCCGCCGGCTATGCCCGCATCCTCGCCGTGCGGCAGCAGCTGACCGCAGCTGGCGCTTTCGTCACCGCGCCCTGCCCGCACGAAAGGCCGTGCCCGCTCATCGCGCCCGACTGGTGCCATTTCAGTCAGCGCCTGCCCCGGTCGCAGGCGCACCGGCAGATCAAGGGCGCCGAGGTCCCGTTCGAGGACGAGCGCTTCATCTACGTCGCCCTGACCCGCACCTCGCCCGCGAGCCGCGCCGCGCGCGTGCTGGCACCGCCGGAGATCGGCAAGGCCGAGATCGCGGCCAAGCTTTGCACGGAGGCTGGGGTTGCGCCGGCAAAAGTCCCGCGGCGGGACAAGGCGGCCTATGCCGAGGCCCGGCGCTGGCGCTGGGGCGATGCCGTCATGTCCGAAAGTTAATTTCGCTGGCCGTGCCTGCCTTGAACTCGGACGGTTCCTGATTCGACCAAGTCTTACCTCCCTCCGCGCCGGGCTCTCATCCTGCATCAATTTCGTCTACCCTAGCGCCCGCCATCTTCCCTCTTCAGGAGTTCTCCATGTCGACCGGCTGGATCGTTCTCGGCGTCATCGTCGTCCTCGCGCTGATCGCTTTCAGCGCCTACAACCGCCTGGTGGCGCTGAGCCAGCGTGTCGGCCAGGCCTTTGCCGACATCGACGTGCAGCTCAAGCAGCGTCACGACCTGATCCCGAACCTGGTCGAGACGGTGAAGGGCTACGCCTCGCACGAGCGCGGCACGCTCGACGACGTCATCAAGGCGCGCAATTCGGCGATGTCGGCACAGGGTCCGGCGCAGGTGTCCGCGGCCGAGAACCAGCTCTCCGGCGCGCTCGGCCGGCTGATCGCGCTGTCGGAGGCCTATCCCGACCTCAAGGCCAACGCCAATTTCCAGCAGCTCGCGTCCGAGCTCTCCGACCTCGAAAACAAGATCGCGGCGAGCCGCCGCTTCTTCAACAACGCGGTGCAGGAATACAATACCGGCATCCAGCAGCTGCCCGCCGCCTTGTTCGCGGGCATGTTCGGCTTCACCAAGAAGGACTTCTTCGATCTCGGCGCCAGCCGCACCGAGGTCGAGACCGTGCCGCAGGTGAAGTTCTGATTTGAGCCGATAGGCCGGCAGGGCATCGCGTCATGGCCGCGTATGGTCTCTACACGCACATCGCCTCGAACAAGCTGCGTTCGATGCTGCTGCTCGCCGGCTTGTTCGCGCTGGTCTATGTGCTGGTCTATGCCGGCGCGCTGGTGGCCGAAGTGTTCATCGACGACAGTGAGACCGCCGCGTACTATCTGAGACACGCCTTCTCGGACCTGCTCAAGGCCGCGCCCATTGCAACGGTCGTGGCGGCGGTCTGGATCGTGATCGCCTATTTCTTTCACCAGTCGATGATCGATGCCGTGACCGGCGGCCACAGCGTCACCCGGCAGGAACAGCCGCGGCTCTACAATCTGCTCGAGAACCTCTGCATCTCGCGCGGCCTCACCATGCCGAAGCTGAAGATCATGGAGAGCCCGGCGCTGAACGCCTTCGCGACCGGTCTCAATCCGCGGCAATATTCCATCACGGTCACCACGGGTCTCCTCGATGCGCTCAACGACAAGGAGATCGAGGCGGTGCTCGGCCACGAGCTGACCCACATCAAGAACGGCGATGTGCAGCTCATGGTGGTCGCCGTCATCATCGCCGGCGTGGTCGGCTTCTTCGGCGAATTGTTCTTCCGCCTGTTCACGAATCTGAACTGGAGCTCCGGCGGCTCCTCGTCCTCGGGCTCCTCCTCGTCGTCGCGGTCGTCCTCGTCGTCGAGCGACAGCAAGAGCTCCGGCGGCGGCGCGATCATCGTCATCATCATCGCCATCGTCCTGATCGTGCTGGCCTGGCTGCTGTCGCAGGTGGTGAAGCTCGCACTGTCGCGGTCGCGCGAATATCTCGCCGACGCCGGCTCGGTCGAGCTGACGAAAGACCCCGACGCCATGATCTCGGCGCTGCGCAAGATCGAGGGCCGCGGCGAGCTGCCGGGCGCCACCTCGGCGGTGATGGAGCTCTGCGTCGACAATCCGCGCGAGGGCTTTGCCGACCTGTTCGCGACCCATCCTTCCGTGCAGTCCCGGGTCGACGCGCTGGTCAAGTTCGCGGGCGGGCGTGATCCGGGACCGCTGCCGGACCCCGCCGAAGAGACGGAACAACTCGAGACCGAACAAGCCGGCGCGCAGGACGGGCCGCCGCCGCTCTCGCAGGGGCCGTGGAGCGATGCGGCCGGTCCCGCGAGCCCGCCGCCCGTTCCCGCGCCCAGTCCCTCAGGAGCCCCGGCAGCCAATCCGATGGGACCGTGGGGCCGTCACTGACGGCATGATTTGCCGCTTCATGCGCCGGGTTTCCCCGCAATCGGGAAAAACCTCGGGAATTGCCGTAACTGGAGCGCGAGGAATTGAATTCTCCCTTGTTTCTGCCATGTTCGCGCCCAACAGCAGACTCGGGACATCGATTTGGGGCCCGGCCGATTGCGACCTCGCGATCGGGGGCGCGCGTTAGGGGACAGCAATGGCAAAGCCGGCAGTGGTTGTGGTGGGCGCGGACAAGGGCGGGGTCGGCAAGACCACGGTATCGCGCACCCTGCTCGATTATTTCTCGGCCAACAACGTGCCGACGCGGGCGTTCGATACGGAGTCGCCGCGCGGAACCCTGAAACGCTTCCACCCCGATATCACCGAGATCGTCGACATGACGACGACGGCCGATCAGATGAAGATCTTCGACACGCTCAACGCTGTCAGCCCTTCGGTCACCGTGATCGACGTCCGCGCCGGCCTGCTTTCGCCAGCGCTGGCCTCGCTGCGCGACATCGGCTTCCTCGACGCCGCCAAGGCCGGCCAGATCACCTTCGCCGTGTTCCACATCCTCGGACCCTCGATCGCATCGCTGGAGGAGATCGCGGAGACCGCAGGCTTCATGGGGGGCGCGAAATATTTCCTGGTGAAGAACTTCATCAACGACACCCAGTTCTTCCAGTGGGACCAGGCGACCTATAATTCCTACTTCCACCGCATCAAGGACGCGACCGAGCTCACCATCCCCAAGCTCAACGAGATGGCCTATGAGCAGGTCGAGGTCTCCTCGGTCCCGTTCCTGAAATTCGTGGCCAATAAGGGCATCAGCGACGAGGCCGCGAACTATTCCTTCGTGCTGCGCGGTTATGTCCGGCACTGGTTGGCCAATGTCTGGAGCGAATACGACCGCATCCGCCTGACTGACATCGTCGGCTCGAAATCCGCCACCCGCAACAGCGAAAAATAGTTGCGCAAGCCGGGTTGATACGGCTGGATTGGGCGGTGAGTTGGCCCAGATAATAGCTGTCGATGCCCGCAACGCCCGTCTACATCATATGCTCGCCTCGCCCGCAGGTCGGCAAGACCTTGCTGGCGCGGCTGCTCACAGAATTCCTGCTGCTCAAGAACGGCAGCGTCGCAGCCTTCGACGTCAACCTGAAAGAGCCGTCGCTGCTCGATTACCTGCCGAAGGTGACCGAGACCGCCGACGTGATCGATACCTTCGGCAAGATGCAGCTGATGGACCGCGTCATCGTCGATGACGGACTTGCCAAGGTGATCGACCTCGGCTTCCACGCCTTCGACGAGTTCTTCAAGATGACCGACGAGATCGGCCTGCTGAAGGAGGCGGCGCGGCGCCACGTTGCGCCGATGATCCTGTTCGTCGCCGACACCGACCGCGTCTCGGCCCGCGCCCACGAGATGCTGCGTGGGCGGATCCCGCGGATGAACCTGGTCACGGTGGACAACGAATATGTCGTCCGCGGCGAGCTGCCGCCGGCAATGGGAGGCGGCCGGCTGTTCCGCCTTCCCGCGCTGCCCGGTTTCCTCAAGACCTATATCGACCGGCTGAATTTCTCCTTCACCGGCTATCTGCGCCAGGAGAAGGACTCTTCGACCGAGCTGCACCAGTGGACGCGGCGCAATTACATTGCTTTCCGGGAGCTCGAGCTCAGCTTGATATTGCAGCGGTCTTGACCGTCCTTCCGGCGAACGCCGAGACCCAAGAAGGCAGGACGACTTCAGATCCTAAGCTTACTGAGAAGATTCCAAGGACACGGCGATTACATCAAACAGCTCAATGTTGGCCCGAATTCCGAGCACAAACTCGCTGGCATCCCCTCCTCCGCCATATAATCGACTCCCGTCGACAAGCTGATTGAAGGGCTTATTCCCTCCCAACTCAAATACGAATGCGGGATCATCGGCGTGAGAGATCCGAAACATCAAGGGCATCTGGGTACAATAAGGGCTCCCGCCGAGATCGGTGCTGACCTCGAAGACGAGACCGCAGTCCAGATTCTTATGCCAGCGATTGCGATGGCGCTTGAACGCGAGCGCCGAGCTGAACTCATCGATGAAAGGAAGGACGTCTCGTTTCTTTCCTGTCCAACCGGTCGTCTGGATTCCCAGACGCTCGCCCTCCCGCCTCTTCTGCATCCTGATGAAGGCCAATTCGCTGTTCGCAAACTCCCTGTCAAACCAGGTTTTCTTCAAATGCTCATACAAGCCTCTGACGAGGGGAGGAGCTTGAAATGGAGGTTCGACAAAATTCCTGACCGCAAAGAGCTCGTCCAAAAATGCAGAACGGTATTGTGGTTCGATGCCAAAATACCGCGTCTCGGAAAGGACCTTTCCCGCGCATCGCATTGTCTCCAACGCGACCTCATCCCAGTATCGATTGAGCAAGTCCGCCTGGTTCTCGCCGCAGAACTCAATCATGCGATTCTGCCATGCCCTGTGCAACTCAAAGCCGCGCGCCTCAAAGGCGAGCTGTGTCGAAACACGTCCTGGCCAGTTTGCCAGCGCGGTCAGGAGAGGATGATCTTCCATGACGAAATCTCACCGCAACCGAACTCCATCAGCGGAGCCGACGGCATTACACGATGTTCCGCGATTTTCGATATCGGCGTGATGCTGCAGAGCGCTTGACCGTCGTCCCCGCGAAGGACGAACGACGAAGCTCAATGCCCCTCGAACGACATCAGCGTGCGCACGGGCACGTCCATGGCGCGCAGCTTGGCGGCGCCGCCGAGCTCGGGCAGGTCGACGATGAAGCAGGCGGCAACCACGTTGGCGCCGATCTGACGCAGCAGCTTGACCGCGCCTTCCGCGGTGCCGCCGGTGGCGATGAGGTCGTCGACCAGGATCACGCGCTCGCCGGGTGCGACCGCGTCGACATGCATCTCCATCTCGTCGATGCCGTATTCGAGCGAATAGGCGATGCGCACCGTGGTATGCGGCAGCTTGCCCTTCTTGCGGATCGGCACGAAGCCCGCCGAGAGCTGATGCGCCACCGCGCCGCCGATGATGAAGCCGCGCGCCTCCATGCCGGCGACCTTGTCGATCTTGTTGCCGGCCCAGGGATTGACGAGCTCGTCCACGGCTCGGCGGAACGCGCGCGCATCCGCGAGCAAGGTGGTGATGTCGCGGAACATGATCCCGGGCTTGGGATAATCCGGGATGGTGCGGACGCTCGCCTTGATGTCGTGGTCAAAAGTCATTCGTGCCTCTCAATTGACCGGCGCATCCAGCCGGAACGCGTTTTCGACAATTCGTAGCCCCACCTCGCCGCCGAGCGACATCAGCGATTCCGGGTGGAATTGCACGCCGGCGATCGGCAGGGTCTTGTGCTCCAGCGCCATGGCGACGCCGTCCTCGGTGCTGGCGGTGACGGACAACACCCCCGGCATACTGTCGCGCTCGACATAGAGCGAGTGATAGCGGCCGATGACGATCTCGTTCGGCAAATTGCGCATCAGCCGTCCGCCGCGCACCTGCACCCGCGAGGGCCGGCCGTGGGCGGGATGGGTGAGCTGGCCGAGCTCGCCGCCGAAATATTCGCCGATCGCCTGCACGCCGAGGCAGACGCCGAACACCGGCAGCTTCTTCTCCAGCGCCGCATCGATCGTCGTCTTGATCCCGAAATCCTCAGGGCGCCCGGGGCCGGGCGACAGCACCAGCAAGTCCCACCTCTTCTGCTTGAGCATGTCGAGCGCATGCACATAGCGGACCACGGTGACGCTGGCGCCGACCTGGCGGAAATAATCGGCGAGCATGTGCACGAAGCTGTCGTCATGGTCGATCAGCAGCACCTGCTTGCCCGAACCGGTGGCATCGGGCGCGAACGTCGACAGCGGCTTCGGAGGGTCGCCGCGCAGCGCCTGGAACAGCGCGGCCGCCTTGACCTGGCACTCGCGGTCTTCTGCGGCGGGGTCTGAATCGAACAGGCAGGTGGCGCCGACGCGCACTTCGGCGAGGCCATCCTTCATGCGGATGGTGCGGATGGTGAGGCCGGTGTTAATGCTGCCGTCGAAATTCACCGCGCCGATCGCGCCGGCATACCAGCGCCGCGGCGAGCGCTCGTGATCCTCGACGAACTGCATGGCCCAGAGCTTCGGCGCACCGGTGACGGTGACGGCCCAGGCGTGGGTGAGGAAGGCATCGAGCGCATCGAAGCCGGGGCGCAACATGCCCTCGACGTGGTCAACGGTGTGGAACAGCTTTGAGTAAGTCTCGATCTGGCGGCGCGCCAGGACCTTGATGGTGCCGGGCACGCAGACGCGCGCCTTGTCGTTGCGGTCGACGTCAGTGCACATGTTGAGCTCGAACTCGTCCTTCTCCGAGTTCAGGAGCTGGCGGATCTGCTCGGCATCGCCGATCGCATCAAGGCCGCGCGCGATCGTGCCCGAGATCGGGCAGGTCTCGACGCGGCGGCCGTCCGAGCGCACGAACATTTCGGGCGAAGCCGAGACGAGAAACTCGCCCTCGCCGAGATTCATCAGCGCACCATAGGGCGACGGGTTGATGACGCAGAGGCGCTGGAACACTTCGGCCGGCGAGCGGTCGCAGGGCTCGGCGAACAGCTGGCCCGGCACGGCCTCGAACAGATCGCCCCGCGCGAAGGCGGCGCGCGCGGTCTCGACCGTGGCCTGATATTCACCAGGCGCGTGATCGGCAAAGCCCTGGCGCGGCGTCTTCAGATAGGGGCTGTCGGCGGTCTCGCGCGGCAGGCCTTCGGTCGACTTGCCTTTCCAGGCGAAATCGTAAGAGAGCACCACGCCGCGGCCGGTGGCACGATCATAAGCAAGCAGACGATCGGGCACGTAGAGCACGATGTCTCGCTGGTCGGCCTCGCGCGGGCGCTTCTGCACGAGGTCCTCGATCTGGAAGACTAGGTCGTAGGCAAAGGCGCCGAACAGGCCGAGCAGGCCGTCATCACTGGCGGAGAAGGCGGCGACGAGATCGCGCACCAGCGACATCACGCTGGCACGCCGCGTGCGCTGGTCCTCCTCGACCGGGGCATCGCCGCGGATGATGTGGCCGGCAAGGCGGCTCGCCGTTCTCTCGGAGATGACGACACAGGGTTCGCGCAGGACATCGCCGAGGAAGGCGATCAGCACCTCTCCGCGCGCGTTCAGCGCTTCCAGCTTGAAATTGACGCCAACTGTCTCGAGCTTGAGCGGCGGGTCGGAGAAGCTGAGATCGAAGCTCTCGTAGCGGCCGGGCACGGTCGTGCCCGAGGACAGCACCACGCCGCGGCGGCGGTCGAGCAGGTTAATCAGGTCGTCGAGCCGGTTGGCGCCGCCGGTGAACTGCTCGGCCACGCGCGTGATCGCAAGACCCGCGCGGGTCGAATAGGCGCTTTTGACCGGGAGGGCAAAGACTGTCCTGTTCATGTCGTCCTCTTACGAAACTTGTCGAGGGAACGCCACACAGGACAAACGATCAGGCCGCCGCGCTGCGTGGCGACCTCAGACGATTTTGAGAAAAGAAATCGCACCGGCCACCTCTTTAGGAGGTGCGCCACCAACGACGGGCTGGGCGGACGGCGGTGCTCATGGGCGGATACTCACCATGGCACGGGGGCGGCGTCAAGGGTGCGGCAAGGCGGTAGCCCGGATGGAGCGCAGCGCAATCCGGGGTTCGTCCACAATCGGAAAGTCCCCGGATTCCGCTTCGCTCCATCCGGGCTACGGACTAGAGGCCGCACCGCTTCCAAAGCGCGGCCATGTCTGCATCGGTCGCGTACTCGGCTCGATCGGCCTCGCGGAGCCCCTCAAGAACGGCAGCGCGATGGTCCTCCGGGACCTTGAAGGCCTCACGCTTCGACTGCGCATCGGCCTCGGATTTGTCCTTCACGCCCCTACCCCAGATGCTTCCTGAAAAACTCCGTCGCTCGGCCCCAGGCGAGCTCGGCGGCTTCGCGGTCGTGCACGGCCTGGCGCTGCTCGTTGACGAAGGCGTGCTCGGCGTCATAGCGGAACAGTTCCAGCGACTTGCCGGCGGCCTTCATGGCCTTCTCGAAGCCGTTGACCAGCTCCGGCGTGCACCAATCGTCCTTGTTGGCGAAATGGGCCTGGAGCGGGATCTTGACGTCTGCGGGCTTGGCCGCCTGCTCGGGCGGAATGCCGTAGAACACGACGCCGGCCGCAAGCTCCGGGATCTTGGTCGCGCCGATGATGGTCACAGCGCCGCCGAGGCAGAAGCCGGTCAGCCCGACCTTGGCGCCGTTGCGCGACAGATATTGCGCGGCGCCGCGCACGGTCTGCGTGGTGGCGTCCATGAAGTCGAGCGAGTTCATCTCCTTGTTGGCGCTGTCCGTGTCGTGATACGGCACCACCTTGCCCTTGTAGAGATCGGGCGCCAGCGCGTCGAAGCCGGCCAGCGCGAAGCGGTCGCACAGGCCCTTGATCTGATCGGACAGGCCCCACCATTCCTGGATCACGACGACGCCCGGCGCATTGCCGCGCCCGGCATTGGCAAGATAGCCCGAGGCGTCCTTACCGTCCGGGCGCTTGAAGGTGATGCTGGTTCCCATGGTGTCCTCCGGTGAGTTTCTGGGGGATCGGTTGGCGGCATTTTGGCGGGTGGGAGGGCGATAGGCAATCGTGCCGAGCAACACACTCTCGTGCCCCGGATGCAATACAGCGCGCCCCTGGCGATGCGCAGCATCGTCCAGTGCGGCGTGATGCATTGCTGATCCGGGGCCCAGCCCCACGCATCCTGTGTCCCGGCTCGCGCTTCGCGCGTCCGCGACACGGGACCAACAAAAAAGCCCCGTACGGGGGCTTTTGCATTTCACGTCCTTCGCCGCTCAGTGCGAGGCGGCCCAGACCTTCTTCTTGGTGAAGTACATCAGGCCCGCGAAGACGATCAGGAACACGAAGACCTGGAAGCCGAGGCGCTTGCGCGCTTCCATGTGCGGCTCGGCGGTCCACATCAGGAAGGTGGTGACGTCCTTGGCGTACTGCGCGACCGTAGTCGGCGAGCCGTCGTCATAGGTCACCTGGCCGTCGCTGATCGGCTTCGGCATCTTGATGGCGTGGCCCGGGAAGTACCTGTTGTAGTACGAGCCCTCCGGGAGGGTAACGCCCTCCGGCACCTTGTCCTCATAGCCCTGGAGCAATGCGGCGACGTAGTCAGGCCCCTGCTCCTGGTACTGGGTGAAGACGTCGAAGATGAACCAGGGGAAGCCGCGCTTATAGGAGCGCGCCTTGGTGATCAGGGACAGGTCCGGCGGCGCCGCACCGCCGTTCGCGGCACGCGCGGCCTGCTCGTTCGCGAACGGCGAGGGGAAATAGTCCGCCGGCCGGCCCGGGCGCTCGAACATGTCCCCCGCATCGTTCGGGCCGTCCTTGACCTTGTACTCGGATGCAAACGCCGCGGCTTGCGCCACCGAATAGCCGGGCCCGCCGGGCTCGGCGAGGTTACGAAAGGCGACGAAGGACAGGCCGTGGCAACTGGCGCAGACCTCCTTGTAGACCTTGAGGCCGCGCTGCAGCGCGCCGCGATCGAACTTACCGAAAGGGCCCGAGAACGACCATGTGTTGCCTGGCGGCCTATCGCTGCCTTCGGCTGCTTTCGCGCTGTCGATCGAGCCCGCGAACAGCGAGCCGGCGAGCGCCAGCACGATCGCGGTCGAGACCATCGGCGTCGACCGGCTGCCGGTCTTGGCCAGCACGGCATCCGAGATCGAGTTCGGCACCGGCCGCGGCTTCTCGATGCGCGCGAGCAGCGGCAGCACGATCAGGAAGTAGGCGAAGTAGCAAAACGTCAGGATGCGGCCGGCGATGACGTAGATGCCTTCCGGCGGCTGTGCGCCGAGATAGCCGAGCAGGATGCAGACCGCGACGAAGATCCAGAAGAACTGCTTGGCGAGCGGACGGTACTTCGAGGACTTGGTCTTGGCGGTGTCGAGCCAGGGCAGGAAGCACAGGATGATGATCGCCCCGAACATCGCGATGACGCCCGCGAGCTTGTCGGGAATCGAGCGCAGGATCGCGTAGAACGGCAGGTAATACCATTCCGGCACGATGTGCGGCGGCGTCACGCCCGGGTTCGCGGGAATGTAGTTGTCGGCGTCGCCGAGATAGTTCGGCATGTAGAAGATGAACCAAGCGTACAGCAGCAGGAAGCAGGCGACGCCGAACATGTCCTTGATGGTCGCATGCGGCGTGAACGGCACCGTGTCCTTTTCCGTCTTCGGCTCGACGCCATCAGGGTTGTTCTGGCCAGCGACGTGCAGCGCCCAGACGTGGAGCACGACGACGCCTGCGATCACGAATGGCAAGAGATAGTGCAGCGAGAAGAAGCGGTTCAGCGTCGGGTTGCCGACTGCATAGCCGCCCCAGAGCAGCGTCACGATGCTCTCTCCGACATAGGGAACGGCCGAGAACAAATTGGTGATGACGGTGGCGCCCCAGAAGCTCATCTGGCCCCAGGGCAGCACGTAGCCCATGAAGCCGGTCGCCATCATCAGGAGGTAGATGATGACGCCGAGGATCCACAGCACCTCGCGTGGCTCCTTGTACGACCCGTAGTACAGGCCGCGGAACATGTGGACGTAGACGGCGACGAAGAACATCGAGGCGCCGACCGCGTGCATGTTGCGCAGCAGCCAGCCGTAGTTCACGTCACGGACGATCAGCTCGACCGACTTGAAGGCGAGATCGGCGTTCGGCGTGTAATGCATCGCCAGGATCACGCCGGTCAGGATCTGCATTCCGAGCATGAAGGAAAGAATGGCGCCGAAGGTCCACCAATAGTTCAGGTTGCGCGGGGTGGGATAGGCGACGAAGGAGGAGTGGATGAGACCAAAAATCGGCAGGCGCCGCTCGATCCATTGCAGGGCCGGATTGCTCGGCTGGTAGTCGGATGGTCCGCTCATGATGCGATCCTGAGGAAATAGTACGACGAGACGGCGCGAAGCTTCGGACTTGAGTCCGAAGCTCAGCCGATCTGGATTTTGGTGTCGGAAACGAACTGGTACGGCGGCACGGCCAGGTTCGTGGGCGCTGGGCCCTGGCGGATGCGGCCGGACGTATCGTAGACCGAACCATGGCAGGGGCAGAAGAAGCCGTCGTAGCTGCCTTCATGAGCGATCGGGATACAGCCGAGATGGGTGCAGATGCCGATCACGACCAGCCACTGCTCGTGGCCCGACTTGACCCGGGCCTCGTCGGTCTGCGGATCCGGCAGGCTCGCCACGTTGACGGCGCGCGCCTCGTCGATCTGCTTCTTGGTGCGGTGGCTGATGTAGATCGGCTTGCCGCGCCAGAACACCTTGATGTCCTGGCCTTCCGCGATCGGGCTGAGATCGACCTCGATCGGCGCACCGGCGGCGATGGTCGAGGCATCCGGATTCATTTGGGAGATGAAGGGCCAGAGCGCAGCCGCGCCCCCTACTGCTGCAAATGCCCCTGTTGCAACGAATAAGAAATCACGGCGTGTCGGATGGTCCGCCGAAGACGCTGTCGTCACGATTCCAACCCTTTCTTCTTGCGCTACCGGTGGAACCGCTCCGAGGGGCGCCCAAGAGGTCCCCGGAAAGGCTGCCGGCACCCGCGGCCCCCCGCGGCGGCAGAACTTGGCTTGTTCACCTCTAAACGGGTGAAACAGCAGTCCAGAATCGTTCTATTGGCACCCTTGCCGGGCGAGCGCAAGCCCGCTAACGGCGTGAGAGCGTGCAATGCACGAATTCCCGGGCGGGCGATGTTTTATTGAGACATTTTGCGCCCGCAAGCCAACTTGCCGCCGCCCATGCAGATCGCACTTTTCCAGCCCGACATCCCCCAGAACACCGGCACGATTCTTCGCCTCTGCGCCTGCCTGGGGCTCGATGCCCATATCATCGAACCGGCGGGCTTCCCCATCTCGGACCGCCTGTTCCGCCGGGCGGGAATGGACTACCTCGACCATGTCAGGCTGGCCCGCCACGTCTCCTGGGCGACATTCGAGGACTGGCGTGCAAGCCAGGGCCACCGGCTGCTGCTGTTCACCACCAAGGCCGCCACCGACTACCTCGATTTTCATTACCAGAGCTCGGACATCCTGCTATTCGGGCGCGAGAGCGCCGGCGTCACCGATGCGGTGGTCGAGGCGGCCGATGCGCGTCTGGTGATCCCGATCAAGGCGGGGCTGCGGTCGCTCAATGTGGCCATGAGCGTAGCCATGGCCGCCGGCGAGGCGCTGCGGCAGATCCGGAACCCGCAAGGTTTGACAGATTGAGGAGAGAGGCTTGAGTTACGCGGTCAAGGAGATCTTCCTGACCCTGCAAGGCGAAGGCGCCCATGCCGGGCGCGCGTCGGTGTTCTGCCGCTTTGCCGGCTGCAACCTCTGGAGCGGGCGGGAGGCTGACCGCGCGGATGCGACCTGCAAGTTCTGCGACACGGATTTCGTCGGCACCGACGGCACGCTCGGCGGGCGCTATGGCTCGGCTGCGGAACTCGCCGATACCATCGCCGCGCAATGGACGGCGGCGGCCGCCAACCGCTATGTGGTGCTGACCGGCGGGGAGCCGCTGCTCCAGGTCGACGCCGCGCTGATCGAGGCGCTGCACGAAAGAGGCTTCGAGATCGGCGTCGAGACCAACGGCACGATCGCAGCTCCTGATGGGCTCGACTGGATCTGCGTCAGCCCCAAGGGCGGCAGCGAGCTGGTCCTGCGCCAGGGCCACGAGCTGAAGCTGGTCTATCCCCAGGCCTTGGCGATGCCCGCAGCATTTGAGGATCTCGCCTTCGAGCGCTTCTCGCTGCAACCGATGGACGGGCCTGAGGTCATCGAGAACACCGCGCGCGCGATCGATTATTGCCTGCACCATCCGCAATGGCGGCTCAGCGTGCAGACCCACAAATCGCTCGGCATCAGATAGGACGCGACCCGCGAATGCAGATGGACGTGACGACGATCGAAGCCCGCAAGGCCCGCGCCCGCGCCTGGTTCGAGCGCTTGCGCGACGACATCTGTGCAAGCTTCGAGCGGCTGGAGGATGACGCGCCGCAAAGCCTCTATCCGGGCGAGGTCGGCCGCTTCAAGCGCACGCTTTGGCAGCGCACCGACCATTCCGGCGCGGCCGGCGGCGGCGGCGTGATGTCGATGATGCATGGCCGGCTGTTCGAGAAGGTCGGCGTGCACTGCTCGACGGTGCACGGCGAGTTCGCACCCGAATTCCGCGCCCAGATCCCCGGCGCGGCGGAGGATCCAAAATTCTGGGCCTCCGGCATCTCGCTGATCGCGCACATGCGCAATCCGAATGTCCCTGCCGTGCACATGAACACGCGCTTCGTCGTCACCACAAAGGCCTGGTTCGGCGGCGGCGCCGACCTGACGCCGGTGCTGGAGCGAAGGCGGACGCAGGACGATCCCGACAGCATCGCCTTCCATGCCGCGATGAAACAGGCCTGCGTGCAGCCGAGCGGTGTTGCCGACTACGACAAGTACAAGAAATGGTGCGACGAGTATTTCTACCTGCCGCACCGGAAAGAGGCGCGCGGCATCGGCGGCATCTTCTACGACTGGCACGACAGCGGCGACTGGGACGCCGACCTCGCCTTCACCCAGGACGTGGGCCGCGCCTTCCTGAAGATCTATCCCGAGATCGTGCGGCGCAACTTCGCGAGCACCTGGACGGCTGCGGACCGCGAGGAGCAATTGATCCGCCGCGGCCGCTACGTCGAGTTCAACCTGCTCTACGACCGCGGCACCATCTTCGGACTGAAGACCGGCGGCAACGTGGACTCCATCCTGTCGTCGCTGCCGCCGGAGGTGAAGTGGCCATGAAAGCCGTGCTGCCGCCGCTGCCCCGCGCCATGCTGATCGACATGGACGACACCATCCTGTCGGCCTATGGCCGGCCCGAGATCGCCTGGAACACGATCACGGCCGAATTCGCCGAGGAGCTCGCCCCGCTGCCGCCGCCGATGGTCGCCACCGCGGTGCTGGCCTTCGCGCGAAACTTCTGGGCCAGTGCGGAAGCCGCGTGGCGGATGAAGCTCGCCGAGGCGCGGCACCTGACGGTGAAGGGCGGCTTCGCCGCGCTGGCTGCCGCCGGCCACCGCGCCCTGCCCGACGACCTCGCCATTCGCCTCGCCGACCGCTTCACCGCCTATCGCGAGGAGGAGATGTTCGTCTTTCCCGGTGCGCATGAAGCAATCGACCAGTTCAAGGCGCTCGGCATCAAGCTCGCGCTGGTCACCAACGGCGCCGCCAACATGCAGCGCGCCAAGATCGAACGCTTCGAGCTGGCGCACCGCTTCGACCACATCCAGATCGAGGGCGAGCACGGCTTCGGCAAGCCCGAGGAGCGCGCCTATCTGCACGCGATGCAGGCGCTCGGCGTCACCGCTGAGGACACCTGGATGATCGGCGACAATCTGGAATGGGAAGTGGTGACGCCGCAGCGCCTCGGCATCTATGCGATCTGGATGGACGTGCATGGCGAGGGCCTGCCCGAGGGCTCGACGGTCAGGCCCGACCGCATCATCCGCTCGCTCGGCGAACTGCTGCCGGACCGGCCGTAATCAGCCGGTCAAAACAAGACTCGAAAAACAACCCCATGCACAGTAGCGCGCTGCTGTAAAATCAGGACTTACGGATTTTACGAAAAATTTCTGACCCGTCGGGCAAAACAGGGGTATTGTGGCATCGTCGCGAGGGTTGCCATCGACCCTAGAGCGCGATGCGATGAGGATGAATCGTCATCGCGCTCTAGCTTATTGTTTGAGCATGATCTTTTCGGAAAACCGCTACGCACTTTTCCGGATCATGCTCTTGTCCCTCCCGCGAGAGGCTCGAGCACGCCCAAGGCAACCTATTCCACGGTGATATTGCCGGCCTCGATAACCCGCTTCCAGCGGGCCAACTCAGAGACCAGAAACTCCTGGAATTGCTCCGGGGTGTTGGCCACGATTTCGAGGCCGATATCCTCCATTCGTTTGCGTACGTCCGGTGCCTTCAGCGCCGCGACGATCTCGCCATGCAATTTTGCTTTCACGTCGGCAGGAAGCCCCTTCGGAGCAGCCGCCGCCTGCCACGAAAAGACGTCGACACCTTCAATACCAAGTTCCTTCAAGGTGGGCACTTCGGGCAAAAGAGGAGATCTGGCATCGCCGGTGATGGCGAGGACCTTGAGCTGCTTGGATTGAATTTGCCCGATCACGGCGTTGATGTTTTGAAACGATACGTTGACATGCCCCGCGAGGAGATCACTCACGGCAGGCGCCCCGCCGCGATACGGCACGTGGAGACCGGTCGTCCCAGTGCGCTGCCAGAACAGCGCCGCCGTGAGATGATCGGACGAACCCGCACCCGAGCTTGCAAAAGTGATCTTGCCGGGGGCCTTCTTCAGCTGGTCCACCAATTCGGCGACCGTGTTTGCCGGAAAGTTCAAGTTGGCGACCAGGACGTTCGGTGCGCGCACAGCGACCGTCAAAAGGTCGAAGTCCTTCAGGGGATCATACTTCAGATTGGGCTGAAGAAATGGATTTGTCGCATAGACACCGATCGAGCCGACGAGAATGGTGTATCCATCCGCTGCCGCCCGGGCCACCGCTGTTGCTCCAAGCGCGCCCGTTGCGCCGGAGCGGTTTTCGACGACCACCGGCTGCCCAAGCGTATCGGAGACCTTCTGTCCGATTGCGCGCGCGACCATGTCGGACGAGCCTCCCGCCGGGAATGGAACGATAAAGGTGATATTCCTTTCCGGCCAGGCCGCGTATGCCATCGAGGTCGCGGCAAGAAGCATGATGCCAGCCGCGCCAAATCGAATCTTCGATAAAAGAGTAGCATTGCCCATTGTCGATCCTCCGTTGCGACATTTTCTGAGGGCCTATTTTACGTGCTCGTGACATCCTGATTGATGCTCAGATTGTATTGATTGATCCACTATTTATCATCAGCGTTTGTCGCAGCGAAATCGCCGATGTACAAACCTGCCGAGGGGCGGCGCTTCGTCAATCATTGCGCAGCGTATCTCGCCGTCAGCGAATGACCGTGCAAGCTGCCGGAGAACACCACGATCGCCTTCGGCGACAGCTCGGCCTGCAGCTTTCCCGTCATCATGTTGGGATTGGCCGGCGCGAGCGGAACGGTGACCGTCTTGCCGCCATCCTGAATCGTCGCGCGTCCGCGCATATCCTTGGTCGACAGCGGCGATCCATCGTCGTCGCCAACGTAAAAGATGATGTCCGTCCCTTTGCTGACGAATTCGATCGGATGCCCTTGCGATTTGACGACGGGACCGCCGTTGCTGCCCTTGGTCTGTGCCGCGGCAACATCCAGCGTCGCGATCATCACAGCCATCATGGCAAGGCCCATATAGGTTCTCATTGCAGGCTCCTCGGTGGTTGTCCGCGCATCAATAGGCTTCCGCGGGGGTGAACGTTGCGGCGTGCCCGGCCACCAGCCGCTGCAGCGGCTGCTTGCCGAACATCAGAAACAGAATCGGGGTCACGATTGTGTCGAGGACCGTGGCGCTGAGCAGGCCGCCGAAGATCGTCACGGCCACCGGGTGCAGGATTTCCCGGCCCGGCTCGTCCGCGCCGATCAAGAGCGGCGTGAGCGCTAGTCCTGCGCAAAGCGCCGTCATCAGCACCGGACTGAGGCGCTCCATGCTGCCTCGAATGACCAGCCCGGCCCCGAAACGCTCGCCTTCGTGGATGGCGAGATTGATGTAGTGCGAGATCTTCAAGATCCCGTTGCGCGCCGAGATGCCGGCCAGCGTGATGAAGCCGATCATCGATGCCACCGACAAGGGCTGCCCGGAGATCTTCAGCGCGGCGACGCTGCCGATCAGGGCGAGCGGAATACCTCCCATGATGATCAGCGCCAGTGCGATCGACCGGTAGCGGCTGTAGAGGACGACGAAGATCATCGCCATCGAGGCCAGCGACAGAATGCCGATGCGCCAGGTCGCCTCCTGCTGGGCCTGGAACGCGCCTTCGAGGCTGGTCGTGTAGCCTTGCGGGAAATCGAGCTCGCGAACCGACCTCTGAATGTCGGCCGCGATATCGGCGATGTCGCGGCGTCCGTCCCCGTTGCCGTACACGACGATCCTGCGCTGGGTTCCCTCCCGCTGAATCTGGTTCGGCCCGTCTGTCTCGACGATGTCGGCTAAAGCGCTCAGCGGGACGAACTCCGAGCCGGTCGGGATGAGCAAATTGTGCAGTCCCGTCGTCGAACGGTCTTGCTCCGACAGGCGCATCACGACGTCGAAACGGCGATTGCCGTCGACGATCTGGGAGACCTTCCGGCCATTGGACAGCGCGTCGAGTGCCTGGGTGACCGCAGCCGGCGTCAGGCCGTGAAGCGCGGCGCGGGCATGGTCGATTTGAACCCGCACTTGCGGAATCAGCACCTGCTTCTCGACCTGGAGATCGACCAGACCCGGGATCGTCGATAGACGCTGGCGCACCGTTTCGGACAGCCGCCGCAACATCTCGATGTCCTGGCCGAAGATCTTGAGCACGATCTGGGCACGAATACCGGACTGGAGATGATCGAGGCGGTGGCTGATCGGCTGTCCGATGGCCACCGACGCCGGCAGCGCGGACAGGGCTTCCCGGATGCTCGCATAGATGTCCGCCTTCTGGCGCTTGGACGGTGTGAGATCGACATCGATCTCGCTGTAGTGCACGCCTTCGGCGTGTTCATCCAGCTCGGCGCGACCGGTGCGGCGTCCAACCGATTTCACCTCGGGCACCTTTGCGAGCAACTGCTCCGCCAATAGGCCAAGACGGTTGGATTCCGCGAGCGAAATGCCTGGATTGTACTGCAGCGACAGGACCAGCGTCCCCTCGTTGAAAGGAGGAAGAAAGCTGCGGGGCATCTGGCTCGCGGCATAGCCTGCCACCGCGACCGCAGCGGCGACGAAGACCAGCACCAAGCCCTGCCGCTCGAAGGCCCAGCCGAGCACCCGCCGATTGGCCTGCTTCAGCTTCGTGACGACAAAGCTCTCGCGGTCACCTGAATGAGCTCGTCCCGAAAGCAGATAATAGGACAGCACCGGCGTCACGGTGATCGAGGTCAGCAGCGAAGCGAGAATCGAGACCACATAGGCCACGCCAAGCGGCGTGAACAGCCGCCCTTCGATTCCCGGAAGGGCGAACAGCGGCACGAAGACGAGGACGATGATCATCGTTGCATAGACGATGCTGGAACGAACCTCCTGGCTCGCGCCGGAGATCACGTCGAGGACAGGGCGCGGGGTGCTCGACGCAGCGTTCTCCCGCAGGCGCCGCAGGATGTTTTCGACGTCCACGACGGCATCGTCGACCAGCTCGCCGATCGCGATGGCGAGGCCGCCCAGCGTCATGGTGTTGATCGTGAGGCCGAAGGCGCGAAACACCAGGACCGTCACCAGGATCGATATTGGAATGGCCGTCAGCGAGACGAACGCGGCGCGAGCGTTCATCAGGAAGACGAACAGGACTATTGCGACGACGATCGCGGCCTCGATCAGGACGCGCTCGACATTGCCGATCGAGGTCTCGATGAAGGTGGCCTGCCGGAACTGCACGTTGGTGACGCTGATGCCCCCGCGCATAGTGCGTTGCAGCTCCCGCATCGTTGATTCAACATTGCGCGTCAGTGCTACAGTATCCGCAGCCGGCTGCTTCATGACGCTGACGATGACGGCGGGCTTGCCGTTATATCCTGCGTCACCGCGCTTGGTCCGCGCGGCAAAATCCACCGAGGCAACCTGCTTCAGCAGGATCGGCTGCTCTCCGCGGTTGACGACGACGGTGTTGCGGAGGTCCTCGATACGCCTGGTGAGACCGACATTGCGGATCAGATATTCGCGGCCATGCTGGTCGACGAAGCCGCCGCCGCTGTTGGTGCCGAACCTTGCGACCGCCCGCTCGATCTGATCGTGGGTGACGCCGAGTGCCTGCATGGTGGCGACGTTCGGCGTCACGCGATATTGGCGGACCTCGCCGCCGATGGGTATCACCTGGGCGACGCCGGGAATCGCGAGGACTTGCGGCCGGACGACGAAGTCGGCGATCTCGCGCACCTCCATGGGTGAAGCCGTGCCATCGCTCGTCAGCGCGATCAGCATGATCTCGCCCATGATCGAGGTCACCGGGCCCATCTGGGGATTGACCGCGGACGGCAATTGCTCGCGGATCAGCGCCAGCCGCTCGGAGACGAATTGCCGGGCGCGGTAAACGTCGACGCCCCAGTCGAACTCGACATAGACGACCGACAGACCAACGCCCGAGACCGAGCGCACGCGAATGACGCCGGGCATGCCGTTCATCGACGTCTCGATCGGGAACGTCACCAGCTGTTCGACCTCCTGGGGCGCCAGTCCCTCTGCCTCGGTCAGGATGTTGACGGTCGGGCGGTTGATGTCAGGCAGGACGTCGACCGAAACGCTCGGCAGGACGAACAGGCCGTAGCCGACCAGGACGGCGGCGACCGCCAGCACGAACAGGCGATTGCTCAAGCTTGTCTGGACGATGAGCTTGAACATGGCCGGCTACCGGATCTGGTTGATGAGGTCGGTGCCGCGAACGACGACATGTTCGCCTTCGTTGATACCGGCGGCCACGATCACGCGGGCTGCGTCTACCGGCGCCACGCGAACCGGCCTCGGCTCGAAGCGCTCGGGCTCTGTGTGCAGCCAAACGATATTCTCACCGTTGCCGCTTCGAACGACGGCATTGCGCGGCACGACCAGGCCCGACACCGGCGCTCCGGTCTGGACCATCACATTCAACGGCTGACCGATGTTGAGACCTGCTGGTGGCTCCGGAATGGCGAACTGAACCACGGACGCATGCTGGCGCAGCGCCCGGCTCGTCCCGACGAAGCTCAGCGCAATCTGCTGCCCGTTCGGAGCCATTGCCGTTGCGGCTTCAGGCTGCTTCAAGCCGATTTCGTCATAGGCGAGCGCCTCGACCCAAAGACTGCTTGGGTCCGCGATCTGAAACAGGACGTCTTGGGGCTGTATGACCTGGCCCGGCGCGACCTTGGCTGCGGTGATGATGCCATCGGTCGATGCCCGCAGCTCCTCGAAGCCGGTGCGGGAATTGCGAACGGTCTCGCGGCGCGCCCGCAGACCCTCCAATTCGCTTTCGAGGTCGTTGACCTGCCCTTGCGGCACCGCGCCGCGTTCGGCCAGCGGCCGGAGACGCCGCAGCTTGTTGTCCGTGATCGCTATCAGCTGTTCGATCTCGCCGACCTTCTCGAGGATCGTCGTGCGGTCGGCGATTGGCAGATGCGGCTCGATCCGGATGAGCAGATCGCCCTTGCGGACGGATTGCCCGATGCGGGGGATGCCGTCATCGCCGGGAACCACGCGGCCGCCGTAGATGCTCTGTACGATGCTGCTGCGGTTGGGGTCGGCCATGACACGGCCGATCAGGGTGACGGCGGGATGAATCGTCTGCGGCTCGGCTGCAGCGGTTCGTACCTCGAGCAGACGCTGCGTCGGCTTGGCCGCGAAGACGGTGCCGTCTTGCAGACGGCGCGGGGCATCGCTCAGCGCGGGAACATCAGGCGGATTTGGTTGCGTTGCACTGGTCCGGCCCTCGCCGAACATGACGGAGGCGAGAATGACGAAAGCCCCCGCCAACACCGCGGCCGCCATGAAGCGGCCACGCCGCTTCCAATAGGCGAAGAGACCGCCGATGCCCAGAGCGGCGAGCACGGACGCGGCGATGGCGGTTCGGGTCGAGAGAAGCCAGCCGGGCTCGTGCTTCTGCTCTGCGGGCCGGGCCTCTGCACGCGGTGTGAACGAGTCGACCAGCAGATCATTTCCCCTGCTAGCGTTGATCGAGAAGATCACCTCGACCGATCCAGACGGCGTGCCGTTCGGAATCGGGGCGGTGTAGACGCCGTCCTCCTGGCTCGATGCCTCGATCGGGGCAGAATCGCCGATCGTGACCTGCAAGGCGACGTCCGAGACCGGCTCGTTCGTCGCGGCATCATCGATGAAGACGGACAGCCTGCCGTCTTTCAGGATGCCGACGACTTCGTAGAGCGCGGAGCGCGCGGCAATCCTCGGATAGGCTGAGGACACGACCGCCGTCTTTTCAGCGTCGCCGTGATCGTGCCCTTCATGGCCAAAGGCGCCCGACAAGCCAAAGACCAGGCTCACCAACCAGACACCGCCGGCCAGCCCGAGAGCTGCGAGCCGCCCTTTCGGGCAGCGCTGATTCATCAACATCGAAAGATCCTTCAGACATGCGAAAAGGCGGCGGCCGAAGCGCCGCCGGGACTACGCGATGCTGAAGGTACTTGGTGGCCGGACGAGTCCCTCGGGGCGCACCCCGACAATGGCCCGCGCGAGCGGCAGGTCCATGGTGCCGAGCACTTCGAAGACGCTGAGCAGGTGAACGACCTGCGTTGAGGCGATCGAGGTGCCAAACATGTCCCAGGCCACGCCGGGAGCGCCGTCCTCATCGTGATCCGGCCCGTCATGGACGTGGCCTTCCGCGTCGTCGCCGGCGTGGGAATGCACGTGGCCGGCCAATTGATCGTGGAAATGCAGGGAACCGCTGAGCGTGACGGACGGCATCGGAATGGCGCCAACAGCCGCCTGCGCCTGCGAGACCGAGATCAGGGCCGCCTGAAGCACAAACGCGGATATCGCCACGAACATGGCCGTTCTGGCGAGTTGACGAAGATGGTGGCGGACACCGTGCGGCACGCCGAAAAACTAGGCGATGCCGACCGCGAATTCAAGGCGACGTTCGCATCGCGTGGGAGGTGGTCCAGACCCCCTCCCCGTTCGATCGAGGAGCTGCCGCCGCCCGATATCCGGCAGCCCGCCTGCCTTACTTGAAGTGAAATGCTTCACAAGCCGCAATCCGGGATTGCGGTAGCCTCGTGCCATGGGGCGTGGTGAGTTGGAGGCGACAATGGAGCAGGACCTTCCGAAGCAGGCAGCGCGCACGCGATCCCCGGCGAAGGCGGCGGGCATCTGGCAAAGAATTCAATCCTGGGACAGCCGCCTCTCGGTCACCAAGGGACTGACGGCCGTGACCCTGCTGACCGGCTTCCTGGGCGGATATTTCCAGTACCTGAATTCCTATGAACAGAAGGTCGGCGAGCAGGCCAAGGCGGACATGCAGAAGGCGACCGACACCTTCCTCGAGATCTCGGACGCCTTCGCCGACGTGCAGATCCAGCAGGAGACCATGCTGCGCGAGCAGTTCGGCTCGCTGAAGGCGCAGGCAAGCCCTGCTTTCATTCCGGTGGACTCCAAGACATTCGGCTCGTTCTCGGACTATTGGAAGGCGCGCACGTCGCTGCGGCGGAACGGCGCCATCTTTGCGCGCAAGGCGGAGATCTACATCGACTGGCCCAGCGACCTCGGGCGCGACCCGGCCGCAGAGCACACGCTCGACCAGGATCCCCTGACGGCAACGCTGCTCACCAAGTACAATTTCGATTGCGATTCCGACGCCAACCTTCCGCAGTTCAAGGGTGCGATCTTCAATGGCGCCGATCCGGGACGCCCCAGCGACGAATTGTGCAACGACCCGACGGCCAATGGGCTCAAATCCTACGTCAACCTCTGTGCCAGGCGGGCGGACGGCGAGATCGATGCGTTGCAGAAGGTCGTGACCATCAACTGGTGGAGCGCCAAGCACCACGTCCTGGTGATGCACCATTGCTTCGAGGTGCTCCGCGGCGGACCGAATGCGTTGCAAGCTCCGGCCTCCGGCAACGACGTGCCGAACGATGGCAAGCTCGACAAACCACGCGACAGCAATGAGCACAGGCTGCAGCTTCAGGCCCGCAGGCTGGACGCGTTCATGACGCTGACCATGGCGCAGCTGGATCGCATCAGGGTGCGATACCGCCCCACCGGCTTCTTCTGCCATGTTCCGCTCGCGCGCGATGCCATCGGCTATTTCAGCAACCAGTGCCTGCCGAACCAGCCGGTCACGAGCGAGCGCAGCTGAGCCGTACCGCGGAGACACCTTCCGGCACCGGCAGCCGGCGTGATCGGCCTGTCATGACGGCCTGTTAGCGTCGGCCCCGTCGATCAACCCGAAAGGACAATCCATGGATCTGAAGGCCGGCGATGTCGTGATGCTGAAATCCGGCGGTCAGCCGCTGACCGTCGCGGAGGTGAAGGAGAACGAGGCGCTGTGCCTGTGGATGGGCATGGAAGGCGACCTGTTCCGCGAGACGCTGCCGCTCGCGGTGCTCGTGCAGGTGGAAGAAGACGACGAGGACGAAGAAGACGAGGATGATGACGAAGAGTAGGTCCTTCTGTGTTCTCGTGAGAGCCGAGCTCGGAGCCGGCGCGCCGCCAACGGCTCGACGGCGAGGACGCTGTGCGTCGACGGCCTCACCGCGGCACCGATGGCGGGCGCGGGTCGATCAGACGAGGATACGAGGCGCCGCCGTAGCTTTGTCTCCCGAATTCGGTGTCCCCGTCGGTTCGATCAAGAGGATGTGCACTTCCCCACGTGCGACCGGCCGGTGCTCAACGCCCTTCGGCACGACAAAAACCTCGCCGGGGTTGAGGGTGACCGTGCGGTCCCGCAGCTCGATGTCGAGCGTCCCGCTGAGCACGAGAAAGAAGTCGTCCGTGTCCTCGTGCTTGTGCCAATGAAACGGCCCCTCAAGCTTGGCCACCATGATGTCGTTGTCGTTATAGGTCGCCACCGTGCGCGGGGAGAAGCGATCGGTAAACGTTGCGAGCTTCTCGGCGAGATTTGCGGGTGCTTTCATCGCGTTTCCTCAAAGTGAAGACTTCCAGCCCATATGGTGACGGGTTACGCTCCTGGAAGGGATAGCGCGACCTGCTTTGGGAGCTTCATAAGACGCCTTCGAGGGAGTACCATGAGGATCGCAATTGTCGGAAATAGCGGTGGTCCGCTCAAGATGAAGCTTGGGCCATTGATTGACAGGTGCGATCGAGTCGTTCGTATCAACGAGTTCCGAACCAGTGGTTATGAGGAATCGGTCGGCTCGCGACTCGATATTCACATGGTCAATAGTTGGACCAGGATTGCCGCAGGGGACGACGAACGGCGAGCCGGCCAGTGTCTGTGGTTCGCCTTTCCAGATCCCATGTCATGGACGAGGATGCCGACGGCGTACGAAGGCTTCGAGCTGGAATACCTCACGAGGTGGCATCTCGATCTTCTTCCGGAGGAGGCGTGTCCTGAAATCCATGCTCGTGCACTGGAAGCGGTCGTTTCGTGTCCCGTGCAGTACTTCAGCCAGTCATTGATGATCGATCTGGTGCGCGCGATGGAGTTTGAACGCGCGGGGATCATGATTGGCAAAGACGGCAAAGTCGTACAACCAACGACGGGTCTGAAGGCCCTGTCGCTCGCACGCCATCTTTACCCAAATGCGGAGCTGCTTGCTTTGGGTTTTGATGGCTTTCAGTCAAGTACCTATTATTGGGATCCGCAGCGAGCCGACCAGTACGATAACCACGCGTACGCTCGGGAGGTCGAGTATTTCAGTCAGCTCGTGCAGCGCGGGGCGATAACGAGACTTGATGGTCGCGCGCCCTGACGGGCTGCTGCATGCGCTGTCAAGGACAATGGGTTTCGCAAGGGCTCGACCCATCCTGCGAGCTGATGTCGGTCGGATCAGAACCGATAGTTGATGCCGCCCTTGGCTGTATGAAGCTGAACCTCGGTGTCCGTGAAGGACGCGCCGGGGAAGGCAAGAGCATTGCCGTTCGACTTGCCGAGATTGATGTAGATGTACTCGGCCTTGAAGGTCCAGCGCGGGTCGAAGGCCCATTCAAAGCCGCCGCCAACGGAGAAGCCGACCTGGACGTCGGACGATGACGCGCTGCGCGTCAGGGCCGGGAAGAAGCCGTTGAAATTGGCGATGTTCGGCGTGGCGAGGTCGGAAGTGGAGATGCTGTTCTTGACGTGGCCCCAGGCGAAGCCGCCGGTGCCGTAGATCAAGAGATTGTTCGCCGCGTAGCCGATACGTCCGCGGACCGTGCCGAAGACGTCGATCTCCTGCTTGAGGTTGAACACGCCGGTGAACGCGCCATTGTCGCCACCGATCGTGCCGGTGACGCTGAAGGGGCGGCTCGCCGTCTCCTTGATGGCTGCGCCGCTGACATCCGCTTCCAGGCCATACACAAACGTGCCGGACTGCCAGTTATAGCCGATCTGGCCGCCGCCAAACCCGCCCTTGGGGCTCACATCCAGGGTGAACGGCCCGGTGCCACCCGTGACGACATAGCCGGGGACCGTCCCGGTTGCGAGCGCGCCCGGATCGAAGGTCGCGGTCGGATCGCTCCAGCCATAACCGCCATGCACGCCGGCATAAAAGCCGGTCCAGCTGAATGCCACCGGCACGGGCGGCGCCTTGGTGTAAGCCCTGCCGAGATCGGCCGCGGAGGCGGCGTGGGAGAGACAGAGAGCCGAGACCAGGAGAGTACCGGAGACGATGGATTTCATGACTTCCCTCGAACGCTGTGCGCGTGACAAGGCGGCGCCTTGCCGCGTGAGCACTCGTCAAACCGCCGATGACCGGCCGTTCGCTTTGAGCCGAGTTATAGAGGTGATCGTGCATTGCCGCTGTAGCAGCGGCAACACAGCGTAGAGCTGTCAAATAGCGGTTATGCGCGCGAAGTTCGCCTGACGCGACGCAGCCGAGATTATCGCGACGTCAGATGCTCCCAAGACGCCAAGAACGCCATTTCAGCCGGCGTCGTCTAGGCCATCAGCTGCCGCGCCGCCGCCGCGATCATCACCAGCCCGCCGGTGATCACGGCGGCATCGAGGATCGCCGTGTGAATCTGCACCGGCATCCGTTCGACGAAAGCCCTGGCCAGGAACGCGCCGGGCACGGCCATGCCGCCGATCAGCAGCGCCAAGGCGAGCACCTGCGCGGTGACGGCGCCGGCGAGGCCGAACACCGAGATCTTGATCAGGCCGGTACCGAGCGAGATCATCGCGTCGGTCGCAATCACGGCGGCGCCTTCGAGCCCTGAGGCCATCAGCAGCGAGAGCAGGATCACACCGGAGCCCGATGTGCCGCCCACCAGGACGCCGTAGCCGACCGAGCCGGCGGCAAGGCCCGCATCGCCGATCCTGACATCGCGGCGGCGGAGCATGCGGCGCAGCGGCACGCTCAGGATCAGCATGGTGCCGATCACGAGCGCGGCGCCGGCATTGGTGAGGCGGGTGTAGCCATAGGCGCCGAGGGCGGTGGTCAGCGCGGCGCAGGCCAGCACGATCAGCACGCGGCGGCGGTCGGCATGGCGGACATAGGCAAGCGCGCGGCTCGCGTTGGTCAGCATCGCGGAGATCGCGATGATCGGCACGACGGGCTCGGCCCCGACCAGCGGCACCAGCACCAGGGGCATCAGGGCCCCGGTGCCGTAGCCGGCGAGACCGCCGATGATCGATGCAAACAACGCCATCGCTGCGATCAGCAGAAGCTGCAGAAGCGAGATATCGGCGAAGCCTGAGACGATGGTCAATCTTTCTGGCCGCCTCTGATGCGGGCCACGGCTTGATCGGCAAGCGCGGCGAGCGCGGCTTCTTCCAGCGGGAAATCCGCCGCGAGCCAAGCGTCTTCGGCGAGCGCCAACACATGGCCGAGCGCAGGTCCTTCGGCGAGACCGCGAGCGATGAAATCGGCTGCCTTCAGCGGAAATTTCGGCGCGGTCCAGCGCTGCGGCAGCTCGGCGAGCGCGCGCCAGCGCGGCGAATGCACGTCAGCGGCGGCGCGTGCCCAGCCAAGCAATACGCGGTCTTGATAGCTCTCGGGCCCGAGCCGGTACAGCAAGCGCCGTGCATTGGCTTCGTCCTTGGTGGCGAGGCGCCACCAGCGGTGCCCCATCGAATCCAGCGCCTTGGCCTCGGCATTGGAGAGCCGCAGGCGCACGGCGAGGCGCTTGGCGTCTTCGGTGACGGCGACCGAGAGCGCGGCCAGGCGCCGCGTGCTGCTGGGGCTGAGGCCGAGCTCGCGCTCGATTGCGATCATCGTGTCCAGGGGACCCGTATAGACGACGCCGCCGGTCAACGCCTGCAGCAATCCGCCCTCGGCCATGGCTCGCACGGCCGCAGCCGCACCACCGGCGACCAGCAGCTTGAGCATCTCCATACGCACCCGCTCGGCCGACAGGCTGGCCAGGCCCGCGCGTCCGCGGATGCAGGCGAGATAGCCGTCCGGGTCGGGCTCGCCGGCACCGAAGGCGGCGTGGATGCGGAAGAAGCGCAGGATGCGTAAGTAATCCTCGGCGATGCGCTGGTCGGGATCGCCGATGAAGCGCACGCGCCGCGCTTTGGCGTCGTTGATGCCGCCGACATAATCGTAGACGACGCCGCGCGCATCGACCGACAGGCCGTTCATGGTGAAGTCGCGCCGCTCGGCATCCTTCACCCAGTCGCGGCCGAACGCGACCTTCGCCTTGCGGCCGAAGGTTTCGGTATCCTCGCGCAGCGTCGTGACTTCATAGGGGTGGGCATCGATCACCAGCGTAACGGTGCCGTGGTCGATGCCGGTCGGCACGCTCTTGATGCCGGCAGCCTTGGCACGCCGTATCACCTCGTCGGGCAGCGCCGTGGTTGCGATGTCGATGTCACCCGGCGCAAGACCGAGCAGCGCGTTGCGCACGGCGCCGCCGACCACCCGCGCCTCCTCGCCATCGGTGCCGAGCAGCGCCAGGACGCGCGCGGTGCCGCCTGCGGTCAGCCAGGGCGCATCGGCGAGTAAAGGCTCCGCGCTCATGGACCCGCCCCTACTTTTCCGTGCCCGGCACGAGCTTGCCGTCCTCGATATGGGCGGGGACGTAGGTCGAATCCGGCGGCGCGCCGGAGAACTCCGCCAAGCCGATGAGGCCGGCGATGACCAGCACGATCGCCACCAGCGCAAGACGCGCGACGATCGCGACCGGCCATGAGGAGCGTGCGAACACACCGGACCGCGTCGCTGCCAGGAACAGCGCATAGACGGCAAAGGGGATGAGGAAGATTCCGATCTCGGTCAGAACCGTCCGGATCATGACGAATAGATCCGCTCATACAGCACACGCAGCATGCCCGCCGTCGCCCCCCAGATGTAGCGTTCCGCAAACGGCATCGCGTAGTAGGACCGCGGCGTGCCGCGGAATTCCTTGCTGTGCACCTGGTGGTTCACCGGATTCATCAGGAAGGATAGCGGCACCTCGAAGGCATCATCAACCTCGGAATGGTTGATGCTGAGCGAAAAGCCGGGCCTGACCCTGGCAACCGTCGGCAGGATGCGGAAGCCGAAGGCGGTGCCGTAGAGATCGAGATAGCCGAGCGGCTCGACGAAGTCGCGTGCCAGCCCGACCTCTTCCTCGGCCTCGCGCAGCGCCGCGTCGAGCGGCGAGGCATCGATCGCGTCGATCTTGCCACCGGGAAAGGCGATCTGGCCGGCATGGTCGTTGAGATGCGCCGAGCGCTGCGTCAGCAGGATGGTGGGCTCGGGATGGTCGACCACCGCGATCAGGACCGCTGCGGGACGCACCGGCTGCTCGCGCGCGATGATCTCGAGCATCTTGTCGGTGCCGGGATCGCCCGAGGCGGGGATGATGTTGGGATCATAGAGGCCGGGCGGCACGTCGAAGCCGAGCCGCGCCTTGGAGCGGGCGAAGAAATCCGCAGCGCCAAGCGCGACCGGCTCGTTCGTCAGGATAGGGTTGTTCAAATTCAAAGCGCCGCCCTCACCTGCTCCGCATCGGCCATGGCGAAGAACTCGCCGGCCGACTCGACACCGAACATCGGCTGGCCATCGACCATCCGCTCCTCGCCCATGTCAACCAGATCGTAATAGAGCGCGCGCGTCACCTTGGCCCAGAGGTCGGCACGGACGTGCAGATAGGGCGTCAGCCCGCCATCCTCCGCCTGCTCGAAACGCAGCCGGTGCGCCGCGTCGCAGGTGACCCAGTCGTCGACATTGGTGCGGAAGTGCAGCACGCGATGGCTGCCCTCGCTGTCCTTCTGCATCTCGACCGCCATGAAGGGCGCGTCGTCGACGCGGATGCCCACTTTCTCCACTGGCGTGACCAGGAAGTGCTTGTCGCCCTCGCGCTTGAGGATGGTCGAGAACAGCCGCACCAAGGCAGGGCGCCCGATTGGCGTCCCCAAATAGAACCAAGTACCATCCGAGGCGATTCGGATGTCGAGATCGCCGCAAAACGGCGGATTCCACAGATGCACCGGAGGCAGGCCCTTCTTGGCGCCTTCGGCATTAGCAGCGCTTTTGGCGGCGGCAGTCAGTCCCTCGAGACCCCGATCGGCGCTCTGCCCTTGGTTCGCCATGGTTTGCCCTGACTTTGTGATTGGCACGATTGGTGCAGGTCTACGTTGTACTTAGGTGCGCGGTTCCATCCGGAATAGCCCGGTGTGGAGGTCGCCACTTCGTGATGCCGTACATACCCCGAAGCCGATAAGGTGGGGATAGGTTAATTCAACGAATACATGGCTTTCCTGCAAGTCTAGCATGGGGCCCATGATCTGGCGTGATGACCTGACGTGACAGGCTGACGATGCAAGCAAGCCGCGTTGCACAGGCTGAAGGAGCAAGCGAATGGCGGAGAGTGTCGAGAAACTCGAGGACGGGATCGTCCGTTCGGCCGAGCAGGTGTCGAGCCAGGTTCGCGCGGCCAAGGACGCGATCGCCTCGGTCATCTTCGGCCAGGATCGCGTGATCGAGAACACGCTGGTCACCATCCTCTCCGGCGGCCATGCGCTATTGATCGGCGTGCCGGGCCTTGCCAAGACCAAGCTGGTCGAGACGCTCGGCGTCACGCTCGGTCTCGATGCCAAGCGCATCCAGTTCACGCCCGATTTGATGCCCTCCGACATTCTCGGCGCCGAAGTGCTGGACGAGAGCACCGCGGGAAGGCGCGCCTTCCGCTTCATTGCCGGTCCCGTGTTCGCGCAGCTCCTGATGGCCGACGAGATCAACCGCGCCTCACCGCGCACGCAATCGGCGTTGCTGCAGGCGATGCAGGAGCAGCACATCACCGTCGCCGGTGCGCGTCACGATCTGCCGAAACCCTTCCACGTGCTCGCCACGCAAAACCCGCTGGAGCAGGAAGGCACCTATCCGCTGCCGGAAGCGCAGCTCGACCGCTTCCTGATGGAGATCGACGTCGACTATCCCGATCGCGATGCCGAGCGCCGCATCCTGTTCGAGACCACGGGCGCGGAGGAGACGCTGGCCAAGGGCGCGATGACGCCCGATGCGCTGATCACCGCGCAGCGCCTGATCCGGCGCCTGCCGGTCGGCGATTCCGTGGTGGAAGCAATTCTCTCGCTGGTGCGCTCGGCCCGCCCGGGTCCGGACGCCGGCGAAGCCGGCAAGTTCATCGCCTGGGGCCCCGGCCCGCGCGCCAGCCAATCGCTGATGCTGGCGGTGCGCGCGCGTGCGCTGATCGACGGCCGCCTGGCGCCCTCGATCGACGACGTGCTCGACCTTGCCGAGCCCGTGCTGAAGCACCGCATGGCGCTGACGTTCCAGGCGCGCGCCGAAGGCCGCACGATTCCGGACGTGATCCGGCAATTGAAGACACGGATCGGTTGATGGCAGCGGAGAACGGGCGGGCAGCGAAGGAGATCCTGGCGATCCGACGTGCCGATGGCGAAAGCCGCACGCTCGCCGCTTCGTTGCCGCGCCTGGTGCTCGAGGCCCGCCGCATCGCCGCCAACGTCATCCACGGCCTGCATGGACGGCGCCGCGCCGGCTCGGGCGAAAACTTCTGGCAGTACCGCCGCTTCGTCTCGGGCGAACCGTCGCAGAACGTCGACTGGCGCCGCTCGGCGCGCGACGACCATCTCTACGTGCGCGAGCTGGAATGGGAAGCCTCGCACACGGTCTGGATCTGGCCGGACCGCTCGCCCTCGATGGCGTTCGCCTCGAAGACGGCGCGCGAGTCCAAGCTCGAGCGGACGCTGATCGTCGCCTTCGCGCTGGCCGAGCTGCTCGTCGCCGGCGGCGAGCGCGTCGGCATTCCCGGGCTGATGGCGCCGACCGCAAGCCGCAGCATCATCGACAGGATGGCGCAGGCGATGCTGCATGACGATGCCGACCGCCTCAGCCTGCCGCCATCCTTCGTTCCGGCCGCGTTGGCCGAGATCATCGTGCTGTCGGATTTCTGGTCTCCGATCGCCGAGATCAGGACGACGCTCGCCGGGCTGTCCAGCTCCGGCGCGCACGGCACGATGGTGCAGGTGGTCGATCCCGCCGAGGAATCGTTCCCCTATTCCGGCCGCGTCGAGTTCGTCGAGCCGGAAGGCTTTGGCGTGATCACCGCCGGCCGCGCCGAGAGCTGGGCGCAGGATTACACCGCGCGGCTCGCGCTGCACCGCGACCAGATCCGCGCCGAGACCAACAAGCTCGACTGGCTGTTCACGACCCACGCGACCGACCGCTCCGCCGCCGAACTCTTGCTGTTCCTGCATGCCGGCATGCAGGTGAGCAAGTCCGGCGCCCGCACCACGACGATCAAGGCGGGGCCGGCCGCATGATGGGATTGCCGCTCGCCTTCACGCAACCGCTGCTCCTGATCGGCCTCCTCAGCCTGCCCGTGCTGTGGTGGCTCCTGCGCGTGATGCCGCCGCGGCCGCGGCGCATCGAGTTTCCGCCGACGCGGCTGTTGTTCGACATCACGCCGCGCGAAGAGACGCCCTCACGGACGCCGTGGTGGCTGACCGCGCTTCGCCTGCTCGCCGCCGCGCTGGTGATCTTCGCCGCCGCCGGCCCGATCTGGAATCCGCAAACGGGCATCGCCGGCAGCAAGGCGCCGCTGATGATCATGTTCGACGACGGCTGGAGCGCTGCATCGCACTGGGACGTCAGGATCAGGACCGCCGACGAGCTTATCGCCAATGCCGACAATGACGGCCGCGGCATCGCGCTGGTGCCGCTGTCCGAGCCGAACCGCGACATCACCCTGATGCCGGCGGGTGCGGCGCGCGTCGCGCTGCGGCAGCTGGCGCCAAAGCCCTATTCGATTGATCGCGTCGAGACGCTGGCCGCGGTCGACCGTTTCCTCAAGGTCACCGGCGACTGCGAGATCGCCTGGCTCTCGGACGGCGTCGACACCGGCCGCGGCGAGGACTTCGTGGCCGGCCTCGGCAAGACCATCGGCGACCGCAGCCTGACCGTGTTCCAAGGCGGCACCTCCTCGCCGCTGGCCCTGGTCGCCGCCGAGAACGCCGCGGCGAAGATGACGGTGAAGGTGCTGCGCACCGACGGCGGGATCGCGGTCGGCACCGTGCGCGCGCTGGACCAGAAGGCCTCGCCGATCGGCGAAGCGCGCTATTCGTTCGGTCCGCAGGACAAGGAAACCGAGGCGGCGTTCGACCTGCCGGTCGAGCTGCGCAACGACATCACGCGACTGGAAATCTCCGGCGAGCGCTCCGCCGGCGCGGTGCAGCTGCTCGACAAGCGCTGGCGCCGCCGCGCCATCGGCGTCGTCTCGGGCGCGACCAGCGAGACCGCGCAGCCGCTGCTGGCCCCGACCTTCTATCTCACCCGCGCGCTGGCGCCGTTCGCCGACGTCAGGCTCGCCGACAAGGGCTCGCCGCAGCAGGGCATCACGCAGTTTCTGGACCAGAAGCTGCCGATGATCATCCTCGCCGATGTCGGCACCATCGCGCCCGAGCTGCGCGAGCGCCTCAATGCCTGGGTCGACCAGGGCGGCGTGCTGGTGCGGTTCGCCGGGCCCCGGCTCGCACAGGCGGAGGACGACCTCGTGCCGGTCAAGCTGCGCAAGGGCGGCCGCACGCTCGGCGGCAGCCTGACCTGGGAGAAGCCGCAGCGTCTGGCCTCCTTCGCCGTCGACGGCCCGTTCGCCGGCGTCGCGGTCCCCAAGGACGTCACCGTGAGCCGCCAGGTGCTGGCCGAGCCCGACGCCGTGCTCGCCACCAAGAGCTGGGCCTCGCTGGAAGACGGCACGCCACTCGTCACCGGCGAACATCGCGGCAAGGGCCTCGTCAGCCTGTTCCACGTCAGCGCCGACATGCGCTGGTCTGACTTACCGATGTCGGGCACCTTCGTCGAAATGTTGCGGCGGGTGGTCGACATGTCCGGCTACACCGCAAAGCCCGGCGCCGGCGTTGCCGGCGAAGCAACCACTGAGACCGTGGCGCCGCTGCACATCCTCGACGGATTTGGCGCGTTCGGTCCGCCGCCCGCGACGGCCAAGCCGCTTCCTGCCGATTATCGCGACCGCGCCACATCAGATCATCCGCCCGGCTTCTACGGTCCGGCAGAAGGACCGCTCGCCGTGAACACGCTTGCCAGCGCCGACCGCATCGCCGCCCTGAACACCGCGAGCCTGCGCGCCCGGCACGCCACCTACACCAATGCCGAGCCGCGCGACTTGCGCGGCTGGCTGCTGTCGACGGCGCTCGCGCTGTTCCTGATCGACGCCATCATCATCGCGGTGCTCGGCGGCGGCATTGCCGCGCTGCTGCGCCGCCGCGCCGCGCCCGCGATGATCGTGCTGGCCCTGCTCGCCGGATTCGCGGCGCTCTCGCCGGCGCCGTCGCGCGCCGACGGCGTCACGGACGAGTTCGCGATGAAGTCGGTGTCGCAGACCCGCCTCGCCTATGTCGTCACGGGCAATGCCGACGTCGATTCCATCGTCAAGGCGGGAATGAATGGGCTGACGCTGTTCCTGGCCCAGCGCACGGCGCTCGAGGCCGGCGATCCCGTCGGCGTCGATCCCGCGCGCGACGAGCTCGCCTTCTTCCCGCTGATCTACTGGCCGATCGTGCCGGGCGCGCCGAAGCCGCCGCAGGACGCCATCAACAAGATCGACGCCTACATGAAGCAGGGCGGCACCGTGCTGTTCGACACCCGCGACGCGATCGAGGCGCCGCCCGGCGCCAACGGCGCGGCGCAGACGCCGGCGATGCAGACGCTGCGCGAGATCCTGTCCTCGCTCGACGTGCCCGAGCTCGAGCCGGTGCCGCGCGAGCATGTGCTGACCAAGACCTTCTATCTGCTGCGCGACTTCCCCGGCCGCTTCACCGCCGGCCAGACCTGGGTCGAGACCTTGCCGCGCGAAGACGACGATGAGAGCGCGCAGCGGCCGGCGCGCGGCGGCGACGGCGTCTCGCCGATCATCATCACCTCGAACGACCTGGCCGGCGCCTGGGCGGTGCGGCCCGACGGACAGGCCATGCTGCCGGTGACCGGCGGCGACCCCCGCCAGCGCGAATTCGCCTACCGCGCCGGCGCCAACATCGTGATGTACACGCTGACCGGCAACTACAAGGCCGACCAGGTGCACGCTCCGGCGCTGATCGAACGGCTGGGGCAATGATGCGGGTGGTGAAATTGAACATCCCCCCAATGGAAGCCGTCATGCCCGGCCTTGTGCCGGGCATCCACGTTCTTCGTGCCGCACGGCAAGTCGTGGATGGCCGGGACAAGCCCGGCCATGACGATGCCCAGAGAGTGACGCCATGAACTACGGTATCGCGTTCACACCGCTTGTTCCTACTATCGTGCTGTGGCTCGCGCTCGCCGCGATCGTCATTGTCGCGCTCGTGCTGCTGCTGGCGCGCGCGCGGGGGGCCGCGGTGCGCGTGGCCGCGCTGGCGCTGTTCCTGCTGGCGCTTTCCAATCCCTCCTTCACCCGCGAGGACCGCGATCCCCTCACCTCGGTCGCCGCTGTTGTCGTCGACAAGAGCCCGAGCCAGAACTTCGGCAACCGCAATCGCGAGGCTGCGCAAGCGCAGGAGGCGCTGGTCGACAGCCTGAAGAAGATCAAGGGCCTCGAGGTCCGTGTCGTCGAAGCCGGACAGGCCGACGGCGAGACCGACGGCACCAAGCTGTTCGGCGCGCTGGCCTCGGCCTTGGCGGACGTCCCGGTGGACCGCGTCGCCGGCGCGTTCCTGATCACCGACGGCCGCGTCCACGATATTCCCGCGAACGCCGCTGCGCTCGGCTTCCAGGCGCCGGTGCACGCGCTGGTCACGGGCCAGAAGGACGAGCGCGACCGCCGCATCGCGATCACCGCCGCGCCGCGCTTCGGTATCGTCGGGCAGAGCCAGACCATCTCCTACCGCCTCGATGACCAGGGTGTCACCGGCGAGCGCGCCAAAGTCACGGTCCGCCGGGACGGCGAGGTCATCAATGAGCGCACGCTCTCCAGCGGCCAGGCCGCGAGCGTCGACGTCGACATCAAGCATGCCGGGCCGAACATCGTCGAGATCGAGGCCTCGCCGCTCGAACGCGAATTGACGCCGGTGAACAATCGCGCCGTCGTCGCCATCGACGGCGTGCGCGACAAGCTGCGTGTGCTGCTGGTCTCGGGCGAGCCGCATTCGGGCGAGCGCACCTGGCGCAACCTGCTCAAGTCCGACGCCAGCGTCGACCTCGTGCATTTCACCATTCTGCGCCCGCCGGAGAAGCAGGACGGCACGCCGATCAACGAATTGTCGCTGATCGCGTTTCCGACCCGCGAGCTGTTCCAGCAGAAGATCAACGAATTCCAGCTGATCATCTTCGACCGCTACGCCCGCCAAGGCGTGCTGCCGATCCCCTATTTCGAGAACATGGCGCGTTATGTGCGCGCAGGCGGCGCCGTGCTGGTCTCGGCCGGCCCCGACTATGCCTCGAACAGCAGCATCTGGCGCACGCCGCTCGATTCGGTGCTGCCGGCCGAACCCGTCGGCGTCACCGAGAAGCCGTTCTATGCGCATCTGTCCGACCTCGGCAAACGCCATCCCGTCACGCGCGGGCTGGAAGGCTCCGCCAGCGAGCCGCCGCGCTGGAGCCGGTTCTTCCGCACCGTCGACACCCGCAATGCGGTCAACCCGCCCGTCATGACCGGCGTCGACGGCAAGCCGCTGCTGTTCCTGTCGCGCTTCGGCGAGGGCCGCGTCGCGCTCCTGCTGTCCGACCACATCTGGCTGTGGGCGCGCGGCTATGAAGGCGGCGGTCCGCATCTCGACCTGCTCAGGCGGATGTCGCACTGGCTGATGAAGCAGCCTGATCTCGACGAGGAGGCGTTGCGCCTCCAGGTGCAGGGCAAGGACCTCGTCGTGGTGCGTCAGACCATGGCGGACAGCGTCCAGCCCGTCAGCGTGACCTCGCCGTCGGGCGTGTCGCAGGATCTGACGCTGAGCGCCGGCGATCCCGGCGAGTGGCGCGCCAGCCTGCCGGCGAGCGAGCTCGGCCTGTGGCAGGCGACCGACGGCACGCTGAAGGCGTTGATCAATGTCGGCCCGACCAATCCGAAGGAATTTTCGGAAGTGACCTCCACCGTCGATACGTTGAAGCCGCTGACACAGGCGACAGGCGGCGATGCCGTGCGCGTGGCCTCTGGCTCGAGCGTCGAGCTGCCGCGCATCCTGCCGGTGCGCTCGGTCGGCATGTTCCACGGCGATGGCTGGATGGGCGTGCGGATGCGCGATGCCAGCGTCGTGAAGGGCGTCGGTGTGCTGCCGATCTTCGCCGGCGTGATCGGCCTGCTGCTGCTGCTCGGCGCGTTTGCGGCGACCTGGGTGCGCGAGGGGCGGTAGTTGCCCGAACGACACATCGGCTTGGCGGCTTGCATGCGCCGATCCCCCCGCCGTTGACATCGGTGAACCGGTCGGGCGATGTTATACTATAACATCGCGGCGTCCTGGGATTGACGCCTCGGTGTGGGGGTGGCGTTTTCCAGATGAAGTGGTTCCGGTCGAATAGCAGGCACGGCGCCCGGCTCGCGTTGTTCGCGATGCTGGTGCAGCTCGCGCTGACGTTCGGCCACAGCCATTGGTTCGCGCAGGCCGCGCCTTTTGCTCAATCATCGGTCCAACACATCGAAGGCGGCGCCAAGGACGTTGCAGCGACCGACGGCGCCGTCGTCGAGAAGCAATCGCCCTCAAGTCCCGACCGCGAGCATTCGCGCGACGAGAGTTGCGCCATCTGCGCCATCATTGCGATGGCGGGTGCGATCGTGTCGGCGACGCCGCCCGTGCTGCTGCTACCGCAGGCGATCGAGCTGCTCAGGCGCAGCCTCGACGCCGAGTTCGCTCATCTGACATCGGCCGGCACGGCGTTCCAGCCGCGCGCCCCTCCTGCGTCCTGACTCCAACGCTTGATCACGCCCAGCCTCGCCGCGCATCGGCAAGTGCCTGGGAGAAGTTGAAGTCGAATTCCGTCGCATCGCGACGGCAGGCCGCCTCCGATCAGCAGAGCATCATCCGGACGGCGCCTTAAGTGGAATCAGGACCATGTCATTTCAATTGCGGCGCGCGCAGCGCCTTGGCGGAGCAAGCCTGCTCCTGCTCGGCGCCGCCGCCACACCCGCCTTCGCTCAAGAGCCTGCCCAAGACAAATCATCGACCGAGCTCCCCGCCATCACCGTAACGGCGCCAAGCCCGATCGTACGCAGAGCAGTGGTGCCGTCGCGCAATGCGGGCCGCGGCACCCGCACCGCGCGGGTGCGCAGTCGCGAGCAGACGGCCGAAGCGGCACCGGCGGCCCCGGTGCCTGCCGCGCCTCAGCAAGGCGTGCTGCCAGTTGTGACCGATCAGTTCGCGACCGTCACCGTGGTGCCGAACGAGGAGATTCGGCGCAACGGCGGCGGCACGCTCGGCGATCTCCTGTTCTCCAAGCCCGGCATCACCGGCTCTGAATACGCACCCGGTGCATCGAGCCGCCCGATCATTCGCGGCCTCGACACCAACCGTGTCGGCATTATCGAGAACGGAACGGGCAGCAACGGCGCGTCCGACCTCGGCGAGGATCACTTCGTGCCGATCGATCCGCTGGCAACCAACCAGGTCGAGGTCATCCGCGGACCGGCGACGCTGCGCTACGGCTCCACCGCGATCGGTGGTGTGGTCAGCGCAACCAACAATCGCATTCCGGATGCCTTGCCGTCCTGCGCGGCGCCCTTTCCGACTTACGGACTCCCGACCAAGGCGCCGCTGGCAAACGTGGGATCGCCGGGCTGCATCACCGCGGAAACACGGACGGCCGTGACGTCGGTCGATCGCGGCACCGAAGGTGCCGTGCTGCTCGACGCCGGCGGCGGCAACTTTGCCTTCCACGCCGATGCCTTTGGCCGCAAGGCCGGCGACTACAACGTCCCGAGCTACCCGTTCTTGACCGACCCGACGCTGCCGTTCAACGGACGCCAGCCGAATTCGGCATCGCAGGCCTACGGCGGATCTGTCGGCGGCTCCTACATCTTCGACGGCGGCTACGTGGGCGCGGCGATCACGCAGCACAACGCGCTCTACCACATTCCCGGTATCGAGGGCAGCGAGTTCCTGACGCGGATCGACGGACGACAAACAAAATTCACGACCAAAGGCGAATATCGGCCGGACGCGGCGGCGATCGATGCGATCCGGTTCTGGGCCAGCGCCACCCGCTATAAGCACGATGAGGTCGGGCTCGCCGACTCCGCCGACCTCGGCTCCCTCGGCGTGAGACAAACCTTCACCAACAAGGAACAGGAAGGCCGCGTCGAGGTGCAGCTTGCGCCGTTCGACGTCCGCTTTGCCGCGCTGACCACCGCTGTGGGCGTTCAGGCCTCGCACCAGAAGCTGACCGCGCCGAGCCCAGACGATCCAGGCAGCCCGGTCAACGGACTGTTCGATCCGAACAAGAACACAAAGGTCGCCGGGTACATCTTCAACGAGTTCAAGTTCAGCGAAGCCACCAAGACCCAGATCGCCGGGCGCGTCGAGAGCGCAAGGTTGAGCGGCACGGCGCCGGCCTTCGTCCCCGATGTGTTCGACCTCGCCGTCGATCCGGCCGCGATCGGCCCAGCAATTGCGGTCAACCGCAACTTCACGCCGGTGAGCGGGAGCGTCGGCCTGATCCACAACCTTCCCTGGGATCTGGTCGCCAGCATCACCGGCCAATATGTCGAGCGCGCGCCGAAACCTGCGGAATTGTTTTCGCGCGGCGGCCACGATGCCACCACCACTTTCGACATCGGCAATCCCAATCTCGGCATCGAGACCGCCAAGTCGGTCGAGGCGGGGCTGCGACGGGCGGTCGGACCGCTTCGCTTCGAAATCACCGGCTACTACACCAAGTTCAACGGCTTCATCTACCGGCGCCTGACCGGCAACACGTGCGAGGACGGCGTTTGCCAGCTTGGCGCGGGCCTCGAGCTGAATCAGGCGGTCTATTCGCAGCGCGACGCGACATTCCGGGGCGGCGAATTCCAGTTCCAGTACGACGTGATGCCGGTCTGGAACGGGATCTGGGGCATCGAGGGTCAATACGACATCGTGCGCGCGACCTTCGACGACGGCACCAACGTGCCACGCATTCCGCCGCAGCGGCTGGGCGGTGGTGTGTACTATCGCGACGCCGAATGGTTCGCCCGGATCAACCTGCTGCACGCGTTCGCGCAAAATGACATCGCACCGATCGCGGAGACGCCGACGCCCGGCTACAACCTGCTAAGGGCCGAGGTCAGCTACAAAACGCAGCTCGATCAACGTTGGTTCGGCGCGCGCGAGATGCATGTGGGGCTCGTCGGCAACAACCTGCTGAACGAAAACATCCGCAATGCCGTCTCCTTCAACAAGGACCAGGTGCTGTTGCCCGGCATCGGGGTCAGGGCGTTCGCGAACTTCAAGTTCTAGGTAACGACACGCGCCGTCATTGCGAGGAGCCCTTGCGACGAAGCAATCCAGACCGCCTCCGCGGAAAGACTCTGGATTGCTTCGCTGCGCTCGCAATGACGGAGTATGACGCGCGCAGCCGCGCGTCTTCTCGACGGTCTCTTAGCCGGATGAGATACGAGCAGTGTCGTAGCCCGGATGGAGCGTAGCGTAATCCGGGGTTCTCTCGTTGCGGAAGACCTTCCCGGATTGCGCTGCGCTCCATCCGGGCTACGGCGTTTCCAACGACGCGCGCCGCTCCTATGTCCGCGCTTTGCTCCAGTCGGGGCCGACCGCGCCCGACACGCCCTCGAAGGCGCCGTCGACGAGCTCGAACACCAGGATGCGCGCGGCATCGACGGGACCCGGCATGGTGACGCGGCCCTTCGGCACCTGTTTGAAGCCGACGCGGCTGTAATAGGGCTCGTCGCCGACCAGCAGCACGAGGCGGTGGCCTTTTTCCCTGGCGTCCTTCAGCGCGCGCTCCATCAACTGACGGCCGATGCCGCGATCGCGGAACGGCGGCTCGACGGTGAGCGGCCCGAGCAGCAGCGCCGGCGTTTGGCCGATCAGAATCGGCAATTGCCTGACGGAGCCGACCAGGAGCGTGCCGATACGGGCCGTGAAGGACAGTTCGAGCAGATGGTCGACGTGCTCGCGGATCCGGTAGGCGCTCAGCACGAAGCGGCCGGGGCCGAAGGTGCGTTCGTGCAGCCGCTCGATCGCCTGAGCGTCGCCGGCGGCTTCGGGAAGAATGGTCAGTGAGAGATCGTTCATGTCAATTCGCGGAGTAGCACTTGCGCCTGCGAAGGTCCATGGGCGGCGGCGGTGCCCCGTTTACCTCCCGGCGGGAGAAGTGCAAGCCTGGCTCAACCTGCGTTCCGTTTCGACGCCGGCTGGGACAGATAGGCCAGCATCTTCATCTCCCGCCGCCCTCGCGTCACCGTATCGAGCACGAGCCCTGACGACACCGACAGCAAGGCCATGATCATCAGGCCCATCGACAGCACGGCAGTGGGCAGGCGCGGCACGAGGCCGGTTTCGATGAAGGTGATCACGATCGGAATCGCGAAGATGATCGACGCCAGCGCCAGCAGGATTCCGATCACCGTGAAGAAGCGCAACGGCCGCTCGCTGCGATAGAGCTTCAGCATGGTGCCGAGGATGCGAAAGCCGTCGCGCCAGGTGTTGAGCTTGGAGAACGAGCCTTCGGGGCGCGCATAATAGGGCGTCTCGACCTCGGCAACCGGCAGCGACAATTCCAGCGCATAGACCGCAAGCTCGGTCTCGATCTCGAAGCCGTCGGAGAGGACGGGAAAGGATTTGACGAAGCGGCGCGAGAACACCCGGTAGCCGGACAGGAGGTCCTTGAAAGCGTGGCCGAAGGTGTCGGACAGGAAGCCCGTCAGCATGCGGTTGCCGGTGCGGTGGCCGAGCCGGTAGGCAGCCTGGACCTGATCGACGCGAAGCCCGACCACCATGTCGAGATGCTCGTCGAGCAGCTTGTCGATCATGATGGGTGCGCTCGGCGCATCGTAGGTGGCATCGCCGTCGACCAGCACATAGACGTCGGCCTCGACGTCCGCGAACATGCGGCGCACGACGTGACCCTTGCCCTGCCGGCGCTCGCTGCGCACGATCGCACCGGCTTCGCGCGCGACCGCGGCGGTCCGGTCGCGCGAATTGTTGTCGTAGACGTAGATCTCCGCCGCGGGCAGCGCCTTGCGGAAATCGGCAACGACGGTCGCGACCGCGGCCTCCTCGTTGTAGCAGGGCACCAGCACCGCGATACGAAGTTGCGTTGTGGTCATCAGGGCAGCACTCCGAGGCTTGTCGGCTCGCGCCCGAGCGGCGTGGCCTGCCGTGCGCGTCGAGCGGGTTACTAGCACAAGCTGCCCTCAGCGCCACGTCGCAATCACGGGCCTGCCATCGAGCACTTCGGCGATCCGCAGCCGCGTGCCGGGCGTGGTGCCCTCGGGCAATGCGGCATTGTCGAAGAACCCGCATTCGACGATCTCGCGGTTGGGCTCAGGGACGCGGTCCTGCCTGAACTGCCTGACCACGTAGACCGCGACGTGGTCGCGGCGGGAGACGTGGCTATTGAGGAAGACGCCGTGCAGGATCGCCTCGCCGGTCAGATCGATGTCGCCCTCCTCCTTGAGCTCGCGCCGCAATGCCTCTTCCATGGTCTCGCCGAAATCGACGCCGCCGCCAGGCAAATACCAGCCGCTGACGTAGCTATGCCTGACCAGGAAGACACGATTGTCGGCATCCAGCACCACGGCACGGACGCCGAGCGTCATGCCGCGGACGAGCAGGAAATAGCCGTGCAAGAACCGCCGCAGCAGCGGCTCGGCTTTCCGTCGGGCTCGGTTCAGACGTTCTCCCATCAGGCTCCTTGACGCCCCCTGTTTCAGGCCCTGCTTGCGCGGGGCGCGCGACCTTGCCATTACAGCGGAGCAATAGCGAGGCATTCGCGCGCCATGACTCCCTTCACGCTGGCTCCCTTCACGCTCGCCCACCTGTCCGATCCGCATCTGGCGCCTTTGCCGAAGCCGCGGCTGATCGAGCTCGCGGGCAAGCGCGTGTTCGGCTATGTCAACTGGACGCGCAACCGCCACAAGTACCAGCGCCGCGAGGTTCTCGACGCGCTCGTCGCCGACATGAAGGCGCAGGCGCCCGACCACATCGCAGTGACAGGCGATCTCGTCAACCTGGCGCTGGAGGCCGAGTTCGCGCCGGCGCTGGCCTGGCTCGAAAGCGTCGGCCCGCCCGACCGCGTGACCGCGATCCCCGGCAATCACGACGCCTATGTCAGCGCGACGCGCCATCGCTTCGGCGAGACGTTCCTGCACTACATCGCCGCGGACACACCCGGCGGAGCAGCCTTCCCAGCGGTGCGCCGGCGCGGGCCGTTGGCGTTGATCAGCCTGTCCACGGCGGTGCCGACCCTGCCGCTGATGGCGACCGGCACGCTGGGGCGCGATCAGCTCGCCGCGCTCGCGGAGGTGCTCGAGCGACTCGCCGCGGAAGACGTCTTCCGCGTGCTGCTGGTGCATCATCCGCTGAAATCCAGCGCGCGGGCGAAGCGGATGACGGACGCGCCGGAACTGCTGGGACTGTTGAAGCGCCACGGCGTCGAGCTGGTTCTGCACGGGCACGACCACATTCATTCGACGATGTGGTTCGAAGGTCCGAACGGCAACATTCCCGCGCTCGGCGTGCCGTCGGCCTCCGCGCTGGCGCACGGACGTTATCCAGCGGCGGCGTATAATCTGTTCACCATCGAGAAGGACAATGCCGGCTGGCGCTGCGAGCAGACGGTGCGAAGCCTCGGGGCTGGATTTCAGATCGGACAGATCAAGCATGTGCGGTTGATCTAGACCGCGGTCGTCATTGCGAGCGCAGCGAAGCAATGCAGGAATCTCTCCGCAGAGGCAATCTGGATTGCTTCGTCGCAAGGGCTCCTCGCAATGACGAAGGAGAGAGCCTCACCAGCTCCGCAAGACCGCAAGCACTGCCACCCCGAACAACGCGGCAGCGCCGAGCACGAAGCCGAACACGAATGGCCACAGGCGCGAGCGGCGCGGCGGCGCGGCAGTCGGGGCCTGCGGTTCGGGCGCGACCACCATCGCCCGCTCGCGCTCGACCATGCGGCGCGCGACATAGTCGGTGACGGCCTCGACGATCACGGCGGTGTCGTGCGATTCCGCGAGCACGATGCGGCCGAAGCGGGTGTCCTGGACGAAGCGGTACATCCGCTTGTCGCGCCCCATCACGATGTGGGCGACGACGTCGATCCACAGCCGCGGCGTATCGCCCTGGCTGATGCCGCGGTCGAACAGGTCGATCTGATCAGGCACCTGCGCGAACAGGGGATCGAGCGCATCGTTGAGGATCTCGAGCCGCGCCACCTCGGCGTCGCGCAAATCGACCACGACGCCGGTGCGGTCGGCCGCCTCGATCCGCGCGCGCAGCAGCGCATCGCGCAGCCGCACCGGGCGCGGCTGGCCGGGATCGGTCCCGCTGGTCTCGGGCTCTGACATTGTCGGCCTCGTCCTCGACTTATCCCCATTAACCTATCAGCAACCAAACCCTCCGCAAAGACCTACAATTCCAGAGACTTACGGCGCCCACAGCCGTTTCACCTGTGCCAAAAACAGACGATCCCACCCAGGCAGGGCCTGGATGGGACCATCCGTCCTTGGACGTCTTCTTAAGTCGGGGCGATCAGGCCGAGACCCGCGAGGGCTCTTCCACGATCGAGAAGCGGACGCCGGCCTTGTGACGGCTTTCTTCCGAGACTTCCTTCCAGCACTCTTCGGCTTCCTTGCGGGTCTTGAACGGACCTTTGACCTGGGCCGAGCCTTCCACGAGCTTGTGGAAGTTCATCGAACCGAACTCGCCGCCGATCACCCAGAAATTGCTGCCTTTGGTCATTGTCAGTCTCCTGTTGAGGTGCGTGACCGGCCTGGACTCAACCTGGCTTCCAGACCGGTCCGATCCGCCGTTAGCCGAACTGGTTCATCGTGTTGTGGACGCCGCCCGCCTTCAGCGCAGCTTCGCCCGCGAAGTACTCCTTGTGGTCGTCGCCGATGTCGGAGCCGGCCATGTTCTGGTGCTTCACGCAGGCGATGCCCTGACGGATCTCGGCGCGCTGGACGTTCTTGACGTAGCCCAGCATGCCCTGCTCGCCGAAATACTCGCGGGCGAGATTGTCGGTCGAGAGCGCGGCCGTGTGATAGGTCGGCAGCGTGATCAGGTGGTGGAAGATGCCGGCGCGCTTGGCCGAATCCGCCTGGAAGGTACGGATGCGCTCGTCGGCTTCCTTCGCCAGCGGCGTGTCGTCGTACTCCGCCTTCATCAGCTCGGCACGGTTGTACTTGCTGACGTCCTGGCCCGCTTCCTTCATCGCGTCGTAGACCTGCCAACGGAAGTTGAGGGTCCAGTTGAACGACGGCGAGTTGTTGTAGGCGAGCTTGGCGTTCGGCACCACCTTGCGGATGCGGTCGACCATGCTGGCGATCTGCTCGATATGCGGCTTCTCGGTCTCGATCCAGAGCAGGTCGGCGCCGTTCTGCAGCGAGGTGATGCAATCGAGCACGCAGCGGTCTGCACCGGTGCCGGGGCGGAACTGGTAGAGGTTGGAGGGCAGCCGCTTCGGACGCATCAGCTTGCCGTTGCGGTTGATGATGACGTCGCCGTTCTTGGCGTTCTCCGCGGTGATTTCCTCGCAATCGAGGAAGCTGTTGTACTGGTCGCCGATGTCGCCGGGCTTGTGGCTGACGGCGATCTGCTGCGTCAGGCCGGCGCCGAGCGAGTCGGTGCGGGTCACGACGATGCCGTCTTCGACGCCGAGCTCGAGGAAGGCGTGGCGGCAGGCGCGGATCTTCGCCAGGAAGACGTCATGCGGCACCGTGACCTTGCCGTCCTGGTGGCCGCACTGCTTCTCGTCGGAGACCTGGTTCTCGATCTGTAGCGCGCAGGCGCCCGCCTCGATCATCTTCTTGGCGAGCAGATAGGTCGCCTCCGCGTTGCCGAAGCCGGCATCGATGTCGGCGATGACGGGGACGACATGGGTCTGGAAGTTGTCGATCTTCTCGATCAGCTCCTTCTCGCGGGTCTTGTCGCCTTCCTTGCGTGCCTTGTCTAGGAGGCGGAAGATGTCGTTGAGCTCGCGCGAATCGGCCTGACGCAGGAAGGTGTAGAGCTCCTCGATCAGCGCGGGCACCGAGGTCTTCTCGTGCATCGACTGGTCGGGCAGCGGACCGAATTCGGAGCGCAGCGCCGCGATCATCCAGCCGGAGAGATAGAGGTAGGTGCGGTCGGTCTTGCCGCCGAAATGCTTCTTGACCGAGATCAGCTTCTGCTGGGCGATGAAGCCGTGCCAGCAGCCCAGCGACTGGGTGTACTTGGTGGGATCCTTGTCATAGGCGGCCATGTCGGCGCGCATCACGGCCGCGGTGTAGCGGGCGATGTCGAGGCCGGTCTTGAAACGGTTCTGCAGGCGCATGCGCGCGACGGCCTCCGCCGACACGCCGTTCCAGGTCGGCTGGGTCTCGAGGAGCGCCTGAGCCGCCTTGACCTCGTCCTGATACGAGGACGGACCCTGGAGGGTGCTGATACCGCGGGGCTGGTAATTCATGTGCCTGATCCTTTCGCTGAAGATGGCGAGGCAGCCATCGACATTCTTGACAATGCATTGCGAGATGCGTGTCAGAAGCTAAACGCGAAAAGGAAAAGTTCGTACAGATGGCTTGTTTTTTATTGGTGATGTCATGTAACATCTGAACGTGTAATACATGTCACTTTGTAAAATCTGTAAAAATAATAGGTCAACTATTCTGACCTTGGTTGAGTCTGGAGATCTGAGACATGCCCGCCGATTCCGGCAAGAAACTCTTCGTCGGCCCGCGCTTCCGGCGAATCCGGCAGCAATTGGGGCTGTCGCAGACCCAGATCGCCGAGGGGCTCGGGATCTCGCCCAGCTATGTCAACCTGATCGAGCGCAACCAGCGCCCGGTCACGGCGCAGATCCTGCTGCGGCTGGCCGAGACCTATGACCTTGACCTGCGCGATCTCGCCACCGCGGACGAGGACCGCTTCTTCGCCGAGCTGAACGAGATCTTCTCCGATCCCCTGTTCCGGCAGATCGACGTGCCCAAGCAGGAGCTGCGCGACCTCGCCGAGCTCTGCCCCGGCGTCACCCATGCGCTGCAGCGGCTCTACGCGGCCTATACCGAGGCGCGTCAGGGCGAGACGCTGGCCGCGGCGCAGATGGCCGACCGCGACGTCGGCACGCGCTTTGAAGCCAATCCGGTCGAGCGCGTGCGCGAGCTGATCGAGGCCAACCGCAACTATTTTCCGGAGCTGGAGCAGGCGGCGGAAAATCTGCGCGACGAGTTGAACGAGCCCGCCGAAGGGCTGTATGCCGCGCTGATAACGCGCTTGCGCGAGAAGCACTCGATCCAGACCCGCATCATGCCGGTCGACGTGATGCGCGAGACGCTCCGCCGATTCGACCGCCACCGCCGGCAGCTGCTGATCTCGGAGCTGGTCGATCCGCCCGGCCGCGCATTCCAGCTCGCCTTCCAGCTGGGCCTGGCGGAATGCGCGCAGGCGCTGGAGACCATCATCGGCCGGGCCGGCCCGCTGGACGATGCGCCGCGGCGGCTGTTCCGGATCACGCTCGGCAATTACTTCGCGGCCGCCGTGATGATGCCCTACCCGGCGTTCCTCGCGGCCGCCGAAGCGCTGAACTACGACATCCACGTGCTGGCACAGCGCTTCAATTCCGGCTTCGAGCAGGTCTGCCACCGCCTCACCACGCTGCAGCGACCGAATGCGCGCGGCATTCCGTTCTTCCTCTTGCGCGTCGACAATGCCGGCAACGTCTCCAAGCGTTTCTCCTCCGGCACCTTCCCGTTCTCGAAATTCGGCGGCACGTGTCCGCTCTGGAATGTGCATTCGACCTTCGACACGCCGGATCGCCTGCTCAAGCAGGTGATCGAGCTGCCCGACGGCACGCGCTATTTCTCGATCGCGCAGATGGTGCGCCGCCCCGTGGCGCCGCATCCGCTGCCGCAGCCGCGCTTTGCCATCGGCCTCGGCTGCGAGATCCGCCACGCCGCCCGCCTGACCTACGCCACCGGCATGGACCTGGAGAAGGCCGAGGGCACCCCGATCGGCGTCAACTGCCGCCTCTGCGAGCGCGAGAACTGCGCCCAGCGCGCCGAGCCACCGATCACGCGCACGTTGATCCTGGACGAGACGACGCGGCGGGTGTCGAGCTTTGCGTTCTCGAATGCAAGGGAGTTGTGAGGGAGCGGCTGCGCGTTCGACGGAAGGAGCACGCTACGCCCACCGCTGTCATGCCCCGCGAAAGCGGGGCATCCAGTACGCCGCGGCCCATCTGCTCAATCGTTGCTGCCGCGGAGTACTGGATCGCCCGCCTTCGCGGGCGATGACAGTTGAATGTGTGGTGATAGCGACGCGCCCAACTACGCCAACGTATGCACGATCACCGGTCCCGCCACGGCGCGGGCGTCGCCGGCGAGCAGCGGGCCGAGATCCTTCTCGATCCAGGCGATGGCGCGCTTGTTGGCTTCCTCCGCCTGCTCGAACTTGTCGAAGATCGAGATCGCGGTGACCGTGTCGTCGCCGCCATAGACGACGTAATAGGCGCGGAAACCGTCGACGTCGCTGATGATGGGAACGGCGCCGTCCTTGATGCGGCGCGTCAGCTCTTCCGCGCTCCCGCTTTTTGCCTTGGCCTGACGGATGGCGGCATACATGGCATCCTCCCCTTCCGGCTATGATGTGAGGGCCTCGAGCCCGGGCGTATGTTACGCCGAAGCGCGCAGCCGATCCACGCTTGGTTAACCCGACCCTAATCCGCCCGCGCGATCTGCAACCAACGGTTAAGCACGCCTCAACATCAGTGCCTTAGTCTCGCCGCACTCACTTTTCGCAAACAAGGGCGGCCTAATCTGCCGGGCGAAGTGACATCAGGGGGTTCACCATGCGCATTGCGTTGCTGCTGACCGCGACCATTGTCGGCGCGCTATTCGCCAGTCCAACCATCGCCGGGTCGCTCGATGCCGGCGCGGCGCAGCCGCTGCCGCCGGGCTTCCAGAGCTACCGCGGCTACATGTTCGACGTCTCCGAGAACCGCGACCGCAAGGATGTCGACAAGCTCACCGAGAACCTGAAGAGCCAGATCGACGTCGTCGAAGGCGTCGGCCTCTCTCCGCGCGTGCTGCGCTTCTTCCACACCGTTCCGATCGTCGCGAGCGAACTCGCCTGCCTCGACGAAGGCGCCGCCACCGCCTGCTACGGCCGGGTCACGCCGGACATGCAGCGCACCGCGCCCCGGACCCTGACGGTCTGGGACCCCACCAAGCAGCGCTGGACCAATCCCAATGCCGTCGACCTCGCGGTCGATTCGGGCCTCGGCGTGATCATGCTGCGGCCGGACATGATGCGCTACGAGAAGGAGGCCGTGCTGCTGCACGAGATGCTGCACGCCTTCCACGCGCGACTGCTGCCGGACGGCTACGCCAACAAGGGCGTGATCACCTACTACGCCCTCGCCAAGTCCAAGGACCTCTTGCCAAAGGAATCCTATGCGATGAAGAATCCCATGGAGTTCTTTGCGGTGACCGCCAGCATCTTCCTGGCCGGCAAGAGCGAATTCCACGATCCGAAGTCGCGCGAGGCGCTCAAGGAGAAGATGCCGGACTATTACAAATACCTGGTCGGCGTGTTCGGCTTCGACCCCGAGCCGGCGGCCTCGAACGGCCCGGTCGCCTCGCTGAAATGAGCGGACGGCGCCAAGCCAAGCCAAAGAGCCGCGCGAACAGCGCGGCTTTTTTGTTTCGCACGCTCGGTAAGCTGCGGATGACGCACAGCCGGGAATTGCCAAGCCGGGGTCCGATCTGCATAGTCCCGCCCGCATCGATACCGTTTTCGAAGGGGATGAGAGACCATGGCGGAAGCCGACCTGGATGTCGTGATCCGGCAATTGGCCAGACAGCTGCATACGGGCCTGATGACCCGTGCCAAGGAGCGGCGGGATCGCTTCAACAGCCTTGCGGCCAAGGCCAAGGGCAAGGAGACCGGCGAGCGCTTCAAGATGATGGCCAAGGCCACCATGGAGCAGGCGACTGCAGCCGCCAAGCGCCTGCAGATGTCCGCCGATAACGTCGCCGACAGCTACGCGCGGTCGATGCGCCTCGCCGCCAGCACGCCTGTTACGGTGAAAGCGGAGAAGAAGGCAAAGGACGAGAAGCCGGCGAAGAAGGCCGCAAAGAAAGCCAAAGCGAAAAAGAAGACGTAGTCGTTGCACGTTCCTGATTGCCGCCACGGGATTGGCGATCTGGAGGCTCGCCGGCCTGTCTCCCAATCATCTCCGGCTTGATCGGATCGCCGCGTTGCGCGTTTGCGACGCGCTCCCTCGCGGCCGCCGCAATCGGGCCGGCCGCGACCTCAACGATTCCTCCGCCCCTGGCATGGGCTGGTCGAACAGTCGAGCGACATCCCTCACATGTATTGCCTCACACTTTGGAGAAAGCGCTCTTTCTCGCCAGGCGCGTAACCTTGGGATGCCCCATAATAGGGTTCATTGAACTGATTATAGGGTACCGCCCGGTACTGGACCGGCGGCCTCGGTGGCGCGTAGGTCTGGCGATGATGCCGCCGAGCGTTTCCTCTCGCCGGAGGACCGGCGTAGTAGGGATTGAGGACGCACATCTGGCCGTTTGCCGACGCCCTGCATTGGTCCATCGTCGTGAAGCTGCATCGGTAGTATGGCGTCATTCCGCGAGAAACGACGTTCAAGCAAACGGGATAAGCCGGGTCATATCTTTGGGCCCGGGCATCTCCCGCTGTCAGGGCGATACTCACGGTCAGAATCGTCAAAGCCCATTTGTACATTGGAAGCTCCTCCAGGAGCGCACGACATGGATGCACTCTGGACCCTGCCGGTATTGATCCAACTCAATACTTGTTGAATTGGTTCATAAGCGCAGCAGACAGCCGCGACAGTCTCGCTTTCCGCATCTCCCACCGGCTCGCCGCTATGCGGCAAGCCACCTGTCCTAAAGACGTGAGAGGGTGCCGCCGCGAATGCCGCGCCAGATCCTCATCTTCGGGGCGCGGCCACCAGTGTCGGCTCGGCGCTGGCGAGTTCCGCGAGCTTGGCGCGCGCGGCCTCTCGCGCGTGACCGTCCTTGCCGGCGGGCAGCGCCAGCGCGGCTTCGAAATCGGCGCGGGCGTCGTCGGTCTGGCCGCGGGCGAGGAACGCAAGGCCGCGGTCGAGACGGGCCTGCGCATCGGAGGGGTCGAGGCGGACCGCCGTGCTGTAGCTCAGGATGGCGCGGTCGAGATCGCCCATTGCGGCGAGCGCGAGACCGCGCTGGTGATAAGGTGCCGCGCGCTTGGGATCGTGCGCGATCGCCTCGTCGTAATCCGCAATGGCAAGCTCGAGGTCGCCGTTCTGCCGGCGCGCCAGCGCCCGGTCGCGATAGAGCGAAGCGCGGTTGGGATTGAGGTGGATGGCTTCGTCGAAATCGGCGATCGCCCGCTTGAAGTCGCCGTGACGCAGCGCGATCCGTCCACGTCCCGCATAGGCGAAGGCGATCAGCGAGCCGCGCAGCGGCGAGAAGCCGATCACGGCCGAGCAGATGTCGGGATCATCCTCGTCGCCGCAATTGACGACCATGTGCGTGGACAAGCCGACGAGCACGCAAAGGACGATCAGCAATGGTACGGCAATTCTGGTCATCTTCGACGGTGGCCGGCAGCGCGCCAGCCACGCATCCCCTTTCGAAGGAATGGTCACGCCGAGGAGTTAACACTGGTCGGGGACCCCCCTGTGTGCGCCAGATCACAAAGCCAGACGCAATCCTTGCCGGCTCCGTCAGCCCCAGGGACTACGACGTGAGGAGGAGCGGCCCCACGGCCCGCGCGGTGGATAGTTCTCGTTGGCGCCGACCGACGGCGCCGCGCGCGCGCCGAGCTCGGCCGCCAGTTGCTGGAGCGCGGCGACGCGGTTCTGCGTCGAGGGGTGGGTGGCGAACAGGTTGTCCACCCCGTGGCCCGACAGCGGATTGATGATGAACATGTGCGCGGTCGCAGGGTTTCGCTCGGCCTCGTAGTTCGGGACCTGGTGCGCGGCGCCCTCGATCTTCACCAGCGCAGAGGCCAGCCACATAGGTTGTCCCACGATGCGCGCACCGAGATTGTCGGCGGCATATTCGCGGGTCCGGCTGATCGCCATCTGCACCAGCATGGCACCGAGCGGAGCGAGGATCATCAACAGGATCGAGCCGATGATGCCCGGACCACTGTTGTTGTCGCGATTGCCGCCGAAGAACATGCCGAACTGCGCCAGCATCGAGATCGCACCGGCAATGGTCGCGGTGATCGTCATCAGCAGCGTGTCGTGATGCTTGATATGCGCGAGCTCGTGCGCAATCACGCCGGCGAGCTCCTCGCGGCTGAGCTGGTTGATCAGACCGGTGGTGACGGCGACCGCGGCGTTTTCCGGATTGCGGCCGGTGGCGAACGCGTTGGGCTGGATCTCATCCATCACGAACACGCGCGGCATCGGCAGGCCGGCACGGCCCGCAAGCTCGGCGACGAGGCCGACCAGCTCCGGCGCGGTCGAACGATCGACCTCATGGGCGCCGTACATCGACAGCACCATGCGGTCGGAGTTCCAGTAGGTGAAGAGGTTGGTTGCGGCGGCAATGACGAGCGCGATCATGGCGCCCGAGGCGCCTCCGATCAGATAGCCGACGCCCATGAACAGGGCGGTCAGGCCAGCGAGCAGCATTGCGGTACGAAAATAGTTCATGGCCGTCTCCTGGGGCGGCCGCGGGCGAACCTCTGGCCGGCACCTTCGAAGTATGAATGCGGCCGCCGGCTGCAAGGTTCGTGCGTCGTGGAGCCGCAGACGCCAGCGGCGCCAGCCAGCCTTTCCGCCGCCACTAAAGCTTGACCGGGATTTGCGCAAAAACACACGCGGAGGCTTAGCAACCTGGAAAGCGCAATTTCCGCATAACTCGCGGTAACCGGGCACGCGGCATTGGCCTTGTGCATTGACCGGGTTCCCGTTGGCCTCCCGTCAGCAAGGTGACCGCCATGGTAGACCGCTCGAGCGCCGCCTCCGTCGCCCCCTCATCCGCCCCCTCCCCTCACGACGCCAGAACTGATGCGAAGGGTTTGCAGGACTCCCTACACGAGCAGCTCTTCACCAATGACGAGTCCGACCATGCTTCCACGTCGCAGAGCGGGCAAGAATCGGGACGCCGCTGGCCGTATCTGCGGCGCGGCGCCAAGGTCGCGATCGGGCTCGCCATCGTCGCCGTGTTCGGCTGGCTGCCGCTGCGCGCGATCTGGGAAAATTCGAGCGTCGAAGCCGTGCTAAATTCCCGCCTTGTCACCTTGCGCACCCCCATCGGTGGCCGCGTCGCGGCCGCCCAGCGCGTCACTGACCAGGCCAAGCTCGAAGCCGGGACCGTCGTCCTGCGCGTCTTCAACTCGCGCGGCGATCGCACCCGGCTCGACGATCTCCGGCGGCAGAAATCGCGCCTGGAGAACGAACGGCCCAGCCTTGCGGCGAAGCTCGCTTCGGCGCAGGCGGCACAAAAGGATCTGGCGCGGCAGGCCGCGCTATTTCGCGACGGACGCGTGCTCCAGCTCGAGGCCCGCATCGCGGAGATCCAGACCTCGATCGAGGCTGCGGCGGCGCGGCGGGACGAGGCCAGTGCCGCCGTCGAGCGCGCCTCCTCGCTGGCAAAATCGGGCAATGTCTCGACCGTCGAACTGGCACGTCTGACGCGCGAGCTCTCCGTGTCGCAACAGACCGAGCTCGGTGCGCGCAAGCGGCTGGACGCGGCCAAGGTCGAGCTCGCCGCGGCACGGAACGGATCCTTCCTCGGCGACAGCTACAACGACCGGCCAAGCTCGGTTCAGCGCGAGGAAGAGATGCGCCAGCGTGCCGGCGACCTCGAGGCCGATCTCGCGCGCACCGACACGGAGATCGCCTGGCTCGCCAACGAGATCATCGTCGAGGAGGTCCGGTTCGCGGATCTCACCGAAGCCAACATTACGACACCCGTCGCAGGCCGCGTCTGGGAAATGATGACATCGCCGGGCGAGGACGTGCAGGCAGGCCAGCCGTTGCTCAAAGTGCTCGATTGCAGCGGCGCCGTGATCACCGCCAATGTCACCGAGAACGTCTACAACCGCCTGCAGCTCGGCGACCACGCGACGTTCGAGCCCAATGACGGCGGCGAGCCGATCTCCGGCACCGTGGTCAACCTGACCGGCGCTGCCGGCGCGCCGGCCAATCTCGCCATCAATCCGGACGCGCTGAGCAAGGAGCCCTATCGTGTGACCGTGGCCTCGCGCGATGCCGCAGCTCGCGCCTGCACGGTCGGGCGCACCGGCCGCGTGGTGTTTGCACGGCACGAGACCGCACCGTGACGGCGGCGCTGACGCCCGGCCTGATCGCGCTCGGCGCCTTCATGGCGATCGTACCGCTGCTTAGGCGCGACAGCACGATGGCACGCTCGTTCCTGGCCATTGTCTCGGTGACCTTGCTGCTGCGCTATCTCTATTGGCGGATCATGTCGACGCTTCCGCCGCCGCGCCTGACCGTCGATGCCGTGATCGGCTACCCCTTCATGCTGCTGGAGGCGGCCTCGCTCGTCGCGGTCGCGTTGTCGCTGCTGTTCCTGAGCCGGACGCGCGACCGCACCGGCGCAGCGAAGGTCGACGGCCGCACCACCGATCCGGGCGCGCCGCTGATCGACGTCTTCATCTGCACCTACAACGAGGAACGAGGGATCCTCGAGCGCACGATCATCGGCGCGACGGGCATGGACTACGGCAATTACCGCGTCTGGGTGCTCGACGACGGAAGGCGGCCCTGGCTGCGGCGGCTGTCCGGCGAGCTCGGCTGCCACTATCTGACGCGACCCGACAACCAGCACGCCAAAGCAGGCAACATCAATCACGCACTGAGGCATGTCGGGGCGCTGCCGGAGCGGCCGCAGTTCGTCGCCATTCTCGATGCGGACTTCGTGCCGCGGCCCGATTTTCTTGCGCGCACCGTCTCGCTCATGGACGATGCGTCGGTCGGCGTAGTCCAGACCCCGCAGCACTTCATCAATCCCGACCCGATCCAGACCAACCTCGCCGCGACCGACGTCTGGCCCGACGAGCAGCGCTTCTTCTTCGACATCCTGCTGCCGGCCAAGGACGCCTGGGGCGTCGCGTTCTGCTGTGGCACCTCCTCCCTCATCCGCTATTCCGGACTGATGCGGATCGGCGGCTTTCCGACCGATTCGGTGACGGAGGACTATCTCGTCACGCTGCGCCTCAAGGAACGCGGACTCAATACGATCTATCTCAACGAGCGCCTGACGATCGGGCTCGCGCCGGAAGGGCTGAAGGAATACATCACCCAGCGCGCCCGCTGGTGCCTCGGCTTGATGCAGATCGTGCGCGGCCGCAGCGGACCGCTCTCACGGGACTCGAAGCTGCCCTTCATCGACCGCCTCTCGCTGGCCGACGCCTTCATGAGCTGGTCCGCGGTCTACACCTCGAAAGTGGCGGGCCTTGTGGTGCCCTGGCTGTTCCTGCTGTTCGGCATCCAGGCGGTACGGGCCGATCTGAGCGAGCTGTTGCGGATCTTTCTGCCCTTCTATGTCTGGAACGGCCTCAGCATGGCCTGGCTTTCGCGCGGCCGCTCGCTCGCAATGATGACGGATGTCTCCCAACTGATTGCCGCGCCTGCCGTGCTCAAGGCGGTGGCGACCGGCCTGTTGAAGCCGAAGGGACACAAGTTCAGGGTCACCGCGAAAGGCGGCGACCGCGACCGACGCTTCGTCGAATGGCCGCTGCTGCGCATCTACGGCTGCGCACTTTTCATCACGCTCGCATCCATCGCCTATGCCTTCATCCTGCAGCAGCGCGGCGAGAACATCGCCTATGGCGGACTGGCGCTGGCCTGGAGCTTCTACAACGCGTTCATCCTCACCGTGGTCTGCTTCGTCTGCATCGAGCAGCCGCGCAAGCGCAAGGCGGAGCGCTTCAATCGCAACGAGCCGGTGCTGCTGCGCCAGGACGGCAGGTCGCATCTGGCTCGGCTCGCCGATATCTCCATCACCGGCGCGCGGCTAATCGATCCCGATCCGCCGGCGCCTGGAAGCACCCTCGAGTGCCAGATCTACGGCCGCTCGATCGCGGCCATCGTGGTGCGGCGGACCATTGATGGATTTGCCGTGCGGTTCGCGGAAGGCATGGACACGCGCGTGCATGCAATCAGGGCGTTCTATGCCGGCGAATATGTTCGGGCCTATCGGGGCGTCAGGGCGCTCCCGGTCGGTAAGGCGCTGCTGATGCGGCTGTTCGGCTAGCGCCACTGTTAGCGGCAAGGTCGGCTTCCTCGCCGCTAGGGGGCGGGATGCACCTCTCTCGAGCTATCCGACTCGACGCCTGTGGCCACTCGAGCGCTCTGGATATCGATCATCAATTGCTTCGCCATCTCCTGCAGGCGGTCACGATCCCGGTCGGTGAACTCCCGCGGTTGAGTATCAATTACACAAAGGCAGCCTACAACATGACCGGATGAAGTCCGGAGCGGGACCCCCGCGTAGAAGCGAATGCCTCGCTCCAGCACATGCGGATCGTCGGCGAAGCGCGGGTCTTCGGTCACATCCTCCGAAACCAGCATATCGCCTGCAGCGATCACATGCGCGTCGAGGGAGCCCTCGTGATTGCTCGGCAGACCTGCTTGGACTTCTTGGGCGCGGGCTTCAGCGGCGGTTAGCTGAATATTATCGACCAATGTCACCAGCGCGATCGGAACGTTGAACGCTTGCGCGACCTTTCTGGACGCCTCATCCAGGTCCTGGCGTTTCGAGGCGTCCAAGCCAAGTCCGCGCAGCGCGGCGAGCTGCGCACGTTCGGCGTCGGCCGTGAGCTGGGGCGTATCGCCGAGAGCTGCCGCGCGACCGACCCATGCTTCAACCTGCTCGACGCATGCTTGGAGAGAGGCGAATGCCGCGTCGGCCGCCATCTGGGTCTTGAGCTCTCCCGTCTGTTCCGTTCCGGCGATCAAATTCCAGCAGCAGGCGGCAAGCTTCACCTGTGGAGCCCGACGGCGCAGGCGACGAAAGACATAGCGGGCGTAGACCTGCGGCTGCGGGTGAAAGTAGGACAGGCACACCACGTCGACCCCCTGGAGATCGAGTTGCTCCAATGCTCCCCGACTGACCGCGATCGGCGGCAAGACCTTGGCGCCGATGGTGCGCTCCTCGAGCACCTGCGCGAGCATCTCCGCCGCTGCATGATCGAGCTCCGTGCGTCCAGCGAGACAGAGGACGCATGGTCGCTGCGCGGTGTGATTTCCCTCGTCCACTGCATTCGCTTTTTCGCGGATATGGTCATCTACCTCCCGGACAACCGAAATAGCCGTATCCGCAACGAGACGCCGGTAATTGGTGTCGATGCTGCTGCGCTGACGATCATTCTCCGCCAGGCGCAGCGCCGGAATTCCGACGTTGTCGTACAGCTCGCGTGAGGAACACTCGTCGACATAGTTCTCGGCGAACTCAACCGCCTCCTCCAGGTTGCCGGCCAATAACCGCTGGTAGAGTTGCTCCTCCGGCGCGAGCACAGGGTCGCTGCCGAGCAGAACGCCCAAGAACTCCAATTGCGGGACGTAGCGCCCCATGACGACGAGGCAGACGGTCAAAGGTGTCGCCAGAAACAGCCCGACGGGTCCCCACAGCATCGTCCAGAAGATCGCGGCGATGATAATTGCGAGGGACGACAGCCCGGTGCTGGATCCGTAAAGCCAAGGCTCGACAACATTGTTGCTGACGAGTTCAGCCGTAACGAACAAACCGACGACCCAGAACAGCATCGTCCAGCCTGGATCGACGGCGATGGCCAGGGCAACGGGAAATATAGCAGCCAGGAAAGGGCCGAGGTAGGGAATGAATCGAAGTACCGCTGCGAGCAAGCCCCAAAGAATCGCGTTCGGCACGCCAACAAAGTAGAGTGCAACACCGATCGGCACGCCGTAAGTCAGATTGACAACAAGCTGCATCAGCAGATAGCGGCTGACCCGCGAGGCAGCATCGTTGATGGCCTGAGTACTCTTCTGAAGGTCACCGGCTCCGGCTAACTTGATGAATCGGTCGCGCAGGTCTTCGCGCTCGAGCAGCACGAAGATCACGAAAATGACGACCAGCCCGGAAGTCGCAAGCGGCGCCAGCAATGGACCTATGACCGATCGAATGAGCTCCAGCGGTCTCGGCTGTGGCGGCTCCACCCGCACGGTGACAGGCTCCCGACTCTCACTGCCGGTGCCAAGCCGGGAGGATGCAGCCGCCGACTTTTTCTCATCTCCCGAGATCTCTCTGCCGAGATCCTGCATCGTCGTGGTAACGGCGTCGACGACCCCGCCGCCCGGCGCGGAGCTTTGCAACGAGCGGATCTTCTCGGTGATGGTGGTCTGATAATTGGGAAGGTTGCTGGCGAGCTGGACCAGTTGGCGCCCAACGACCAAGGCGATCCCTGCGACGACGATAAAGGCAATGGAAACGGCAATTAGCACCGCTGCAATGCGGGGCACTTTCCAACGTCTCAGCCAATTGACCAAGGGCGTGAGAACGAAGCTCAGCAGGATCGCAAGGGCAAAGGGAACGAAGATTTCCCGGCCGAGATAGAGGGCTCCGATGGCTAGGACGATGCCGCCGGCCGTGAGCATGGGCGAGGTTGCGGCTCGCACGGCCGGTGTTCGTTGCGTCGACGCCGGAGGCAACTCGGCCACAGAACGAGCCTTTCCGTAACGGGTTCGACAGGTCAACCCCGATTCGGCGGGATTGATCCAACCGAGCCGATCGCTTGATTCCTGAATACATGCCCCCCTGTGCACCAAGAGGGGCGACCACCCGTCCTCCAGATGCAGGGTGGGGATGGCCTGGGGCGGCCGCTTCCCCTAAACTTCGGCCGAATCCACGCCTGCCCTTCCCCGCCGGAACCCCCATGGTCCAGACCCGATTTCCGATCGCGGCCGTCGCGCTTCTCGCATGCACGGCCACGGCACCCGCCCAAATGCTTCCGCCTCCGGCCAAGCCCGCAGCGCCGAAAGCGACAGCCCCCTCGTCGCGCGGGGCGTCGTGCCACAATGGCGCGAGCTTCGATCGCTTCCTGACCGAGGTGAAGCAACAGGCGGTGGCCGCCGGCGTGTCGCAGCGCACGATCGCGGAGGCATCGCCCTATCTTGTCTACGACCAGGGCATCGTCAACCGCGACCGCGGCCAGCGCGTGTTCGGCCAGCTCTTCACCGAATTCGCCGGCCGCATGGCCGCGGCCTATCGCATGCAGAACGGGCAGCAGCACATCAAGCAATACGCCGCCGCGTTTACGCGCGCGGAAAAGGAATACGGCGTGCCGCCCGCGGTGATCGCCGCGTTCTGGGGCCTCGAGAGCGATTTCGGCGCCAACATGGGCAATTTGCCGACGCTGAAATCGCTGGTGTCGCTGGCCTATGATTGCCGCCGTTCGGAGATGTTCGTGAACGAGACCATCGCGGCGCTGAAGATCATCGACCGCGGCGATCTGCATCCCGACGAGATGATCGGCTCCTGGGCCGGCGAGCTCGGCCAGACCCAATTCCTGCCCGTGCACTACGTCAACTACGCGGTCGACTTTGACGGCGACGGACGGCGCGACCTGTTGCGCTCGCCGGCCGACGTGATCGGCTCGACCGCGAACTACATCGCAAACGGGTTGAAGTGGCGGCGCGGCGAGCCGTGGCTGGAGGAGATCAAGGTGCCGCCGAACCTGCCGTGGGAAAAGACCGATCTCGCGGTACGCGAGCCGCGCTCAACATGGGCGCAACTCGGCGTCACCTATCCCGACGGCCGGCCCTTGCCGAACGACAATCTCGCAGCCTCCGTGCTGCTGCCGATGGGACGCTTCGGGCCGGCCTTCATGGCCTATCCGAATTTCGCGGCCTACACCGAGTGGAATAACTCGCTGATCTACGCGACCACCGCGGGCTATCTCGCCTCGCGCATCGCCGGGGCCGCGCCGATGCGCAAGCCGGCTGCGCCGGTCGCGCAGCTGCCGTTCAACGAGCTCAAGGAATTGCAGCAGCTCTTGGTGCGCGCCGGCTTCAACGTCGGCAAGGTCGACGGTGTGCTGGGGCAGCAGAGCCGCGCCGCGGTGAAGGCGACGCAGATCAAGTACGGCCTGCCGGCGGATTCCTGGCCGACCGCCGAGCTGCTTGCGCGCATGCGGGGCAGCACGGCGCAGGTCCTGCCCCAGACGACGGTGCGGTAGAATTTCGCATCGCACAAGCGACTTTCCGCGATTGCAATTTTCCATGAGGCTCCCATGTGAGTGGCTCAGGTTTCCTCCCTGAGATTTCCCACCATTTGAAGCGAGCATCACATGTCCTTCTACGACGCCGTCGTCCCCGCCTATTTGCAGATGCTGAACAGCGTGACCGGGCTGCTCACCAAAGCTGAGGCGCATTGCGCGGCCAGGAAGATCGATCCCAGCGTCCTGCTCGGCTCGCGCCTCTTCCCGGACATGCTGCCGCTGTCGCGGCAGATCCAGCTGGTCAGCGACTATCCGACCAGAGGCTGTGCGCGGCTGACGCATAGCGAGGTCCCCTCGACGCCCGACACCGAAACGAGCTTTGCGGAGTTGAAGCAGCGGCTGGCGAAAACGATCGACTATGTCAAATCCTTCAAGCCCGAGCAGTTTGAGGGCGCCGACGCCAAGGACGTCACCTTTCCGATCGGCCCCGGCAAGACCATCACCATGACGGGACAGCAATTCCTGAGCTCGTTCTCGCTGCCGAACCTCTATTTCCACGCCGCGATCGCCCACGGCATCTTGCGTCACAACGGCGTCGAGATCGGCAAGCGCGATTTCCTCGGCGCGAACTGATTTGTGAAATCGCACGGCCGCGACAGTGGGATTTCGCTGTCGCAGCCGACATTGCACATGAATTATGCTACGCGCGCCTTGCCGCGCAGCTCGTCTGCACTTTGCGTATGGCTCATCCCTTGCGCCCGATGCCGCGATGCACAATTGTTCGAGACCTCTCATCGCCTGGAAGCATTCCCATGAGCCGTTCGACCAAATTGTTTGAGACCTACAAGCTCGGCCCGATCACGCTGGCCAACCGTCTGGTCATGGCGCCGCTGACGCGCAACCGCGCCGTACCCGGCACCTTCGTGCCCGGTCCGCTCGCCGCCGATTATTACGCCCAGCGTGCATCCGCAGGCCTCCTGATTACCGAGGCGAGCCAGGTCTCGCAACAAGGTCAGGGCTACCAGGACACGCCCGGCATCTATAGCAAGGAGCAGGTCGCCGGCTGGCGCAAGGTCACCGACAAGGTGCATGAACGCGGCGGCAAGATCTTCATCCAGCTCTGGCATGTCGGCCGCATCTCGCATGTCGATCTGCAGGCGAATGGCGTAGCCCCGGTGGCACCGAGCGCGATCCGAGCCAAGGGCAAGACCTTCGTCAACGGCGGCTTCGCCGACGTCTCCGAGCCGCGCGCGCTCGAGCTCTCCGAGATTCCCGGGATCATCGACGACTTCAAGCGCGCCACGAAGAACGCGCTGGAAGCCGGCTTCGACGGCGTCGAGATCCACGGCGCCAACGGCTATCTGCTCGAGCAGTTCGCCAAGGAAGGCGCTAACAAGCGCACTGATGCCTATGGCGGCTCGATCGAGAACCGCGCGAAGCTGATGCTGGAGGTCTCCAAGGCCGTTGTCGCCGAGGCCGGCGCCGAGCGCACCGGCATCCGCATCTCGCCGGTGACGCCGGCCAACGACATCTCGGATCCCAATCCGCAGGCCCTGTACGATCACATCGTCGACGGCCTCAGCGCGTTGAAGTTGGTCTATCTCCACGTGGTCGAGGGCGCCACCGGCGGGCCGCGCGACATCGCGCCGTTCGACTATGCATCGTTGCGCAACCGCTTCTCGGGCGCCTACGTCGCCAACAACGGCTACGATTTCGACTTGGCCAGCAAGGTGCTGGACGCGAACGCCGCCGACCTCATCGCCTTCGGCAAGCCGTTCATCTCCAATCCCGACCTGGTCGAACGCTTGAAGGCAGGTGCGGCGCTGAACGACTGGGACAAGAACACCTTCTACGGCGGTGGTGCGAAGGGCTACACGGATTACCCGACGCTCGCGGCCGAGCCGGCGGAGTAGGTTCTTCTCCACACATGACGCTGTCATGCCCCGCGAAGGCGGGGCATCCAGTACGCCGCGGCTTCTCGGTTCAACCACGACCGTCTCTGGAATACTGGATTGCCCGCCCCTGTGCGCAATTGCGCACTAGGCGGGCAATGACACCGAGGGTGTGAAAAACCCTCGCACCACAACGACAAAACAAAAAGGCCGGGATCGCTCCCGGCCTTTCGTGTTTGATATCGCTCTAGCGCCGCTTACTTCGCTTCCGCGCGCTTGGGCGGAGTGGCGGGCCACGACTTGATCAGGGTGTCGTAGTCCACCGTCTCGCCCTTCGGCTTCTCGTTGGCGAGCTTGCGCTGCGGCGCGATGGTGCCGTCCTTCTGGGCCTTGGCGAACCAGTACTCGGCCGACTCCTTCTTGTGCAGCTTCGGACCGCAGGCGCCCTGCACGCCGGACTTCTCCAGACGCTCCAGCACGGAGTCTTGGGCCGCCGCGAGAGCATCCATCGCCTGCTGCGGCGTCTTCGCACCGGACGACGCATCGCCGATGTTCTGCCACCACAGCTGCGCGAGCTTCGGATAGTCGGGCACGTTGTTGCCGGTCGGGGTCCACTGCACGCGCGCGGGCGAGCGGTAGAACTCGATCAGGCCGCCGAGCTTCGGCGCACGCTCGGTGAACGACTTGTCCCAGATGTCGGATTCACGGATGAAGGTGAGACCGACATGGCTCTTCTTCAAGCTCACCGACTTGGAGACGATGAACTGGAGATAGAGCCAGGCTGCCTTGCGGCGATCCGGCGGAGTCGACTTCAGCAGCGTGGCGGAGCCAGCGTCCTGGTAGCCGAGCTTCATGCCTTCCTTCCAATAGGAGCCGTGCGGCGACGGAGCCATACGCCACTTCGGCGTGCCGTCCGCATTCACCACCGGCAGACCCGGCTTCACCATGTCGGCAGTGAAGGCGGTGTACCAGAACATCTGCTGGGCGATGTTGCCCTGCGACGGCACGGGGCCGGACTCGGAGAAGGTCATGCCCTGCGCCTGCGGCGGGGCGTACTTCTTCATCCAGTCGAGATACTTCGTGATCGAGTAGACTGCGGCCGGACCATTGGTGTCGCCGCCACGCTCCACCGAAGAGCCGACCGGGCGGCAGCCCTCCATCCGGATGCCCCATTCGTCGACCGGCAGACCGTTCGGAATGCCCTTGTCACCGTTGCCGGCCATCGACAGCCAGGCGTCGGTGAAGCGCCATCCGAGCGAGGGGTCCTTCTTGCCATAGTCCATATGGCCGTAGACCTTGACGCCGTTGATCTCCTTGATGTCGTTGGTGAAGAACTCGGCGATGTCTTCATAAGCCGACCAGTTCACGGGCACGCCGAGCTCGTAGCCATACTTGGCCTTGAACTTGGCCTTGTAGTCGGCATTGGTGAACCAGTCGTAGCGGAACCAGTAGAGGTTCGCGAACTGCTGGTCGGGCAGCTGATAGAGCTTGCCGTCCGGCCCGGTGCCGAACGACTTGCCGATGAAGTCGTTGACGTCGAGCATGGGGTTGGTGACGTCCTTGCCCTCGCCGGTCATGTAGTCCGACAGCGCAATGGTCTGGCCGTAGCGGAAATGCGTGCCGATCAGGTCGGAGTCGTTGATCCAGCCGTCATAGACGTTCTTGCCCGACTGCATCTGGGTCTGGAGCTTCTCGACGACGTCACCTTCCTGGATGAGATCGTGCTTGAGCTTGATGCCGGTCAGCTCGGAGAATGCCTTGGCGAGCGTCTGCGCCTCGTATTCATGGGTCGTGATCGTCTCGGAGACGACGTTGATCTCCATGCCCTTGAAGGGCTCGGCGGCCTTGGCGAACCACTCCAGCTCCTTCTTCTGGTCTTCCTTCGACAGCGTCGAAGGCGTGAATTCCGCGATCCACTTCTGGATCACGGCCTCGTCCGCGGCACGAACCGGCGCCGAGACGGCGAACGACACCGCGATGATCGCAGCGGCGCTGGACATGGTCAGAAAACTATTCTTGGTCAATGGACCTTTCCTTCTCCTAAACTGTCGCATGTTGTTCCTCCGTTGCAGCGACAAACTTTTATACAGGCCCGGGTTGGTCCCGGATCTGGCCGTCCCTTCGCAAGCTTCAGACCGTGCGGAAAATGAGCGCGGCCGTGACCAGCGAAATTCCTGATGCGAGCCACAGGCTCGAGATTTCAAACCCCTCCTCGCCGATAGGCAGCGTAGCGATCGCATCGGTGCCGACGAGGCCGATCCATGCGAGGTGGATGACGGCGGCCGCGATCAGCGAGATGAACAGTCGATCGCCGCGCGTGGTCGGGATGCGCAGCACGCCGACACGCTCGGCCTCGGGATAGACCGCGGCGAGCCAGGTCATCACGAGAAGCGTGCAGGCGAGCGCGGCGAAGAAGATCGCGGTCGGCAGCGTCCAGGCCATCCATGCGATGGATTCCATTGATGCCTCCTCAGACGCGGCCGAGCGCGAAACCGCGCGCGATGTAGTTGCGGACGAACCAGATCACCAGCGCGCCCGGAATAATGGTGAGCACCCCGGCGGCGGCGAGCAGGCCCCAATCCATGCCGGCCGCCGACACCGTACGCGTCATGATCGCTGCGATCGGCTTGGCATGCACCGACGTCAGCGTGCGCGCGAGCAAGAGCTCGACCCAGGAGAACATGAAGCAGAAGAAGGCGGCGACGCCGATGCCGCTCGCAATCAGCGGCACCAGGATCTTGATGAAGAAGCGCGGGAAGGAATAGCCGTCGAGGAAGGCGGTCTCGTCGATCTCGCGCGGCACACCGGAGACGAAGCCTTCGAGGATCCACACCGCGAGCGGCACGTTGAAGATGCAATGCGCGAGCGCGACGGCCCAGGGGGTGTCGAACAGGCCGATCGCCGAATAGAGATTGAAGAACGGCAGCGCATAGACCGCAGCCGGCGCCATGCGGTTCGACAACAGCCAGAAGAACAGATGCTTGTCGCCGAGGAAACGGTAGCGCGAGAAGGCGTAAGCCGCCGGCAGCGCCACGGCGATCGAGATGATGGTGTTGAGGACGACGTATTCGAGCGAATTGATGTAGCCCGAATACCAGCTCTCGTCGGTGAAGATGCGCTTGTAGTGCTGCAGCGTCGGAGTGTGCGGCCACAGCGTCATCGTCGAGACGATCTCGCTGTTGGTCTTGAAGCTCATGTTGACGAGCCAGTAGATCGGCAGCAGCAGGAAGATCAGGAACAGCCCCATGATGAGGCGACGGCCGGGGATCGAATGCATCAGGCCACTCCTTCCCTTGGCTCGAGTGCGGGCACGGGCTTGGGCGCGGCCGAAGGCTTGGGCTCCGAAGGCTTGGGCTCCGCCGCCGGCTCGCTCGAAGCCTGGACTTTGCGTTCGACACCGGCATTGGTCATGACGGTGTAGAAGATCCAGCAGACGATCAGGATGATGAGGTTGTAGACCAGCGACAGCGCCGCGGCCTTGCCGAGGTCGAACTGGCCGAGCGCGATCTTGACCAGCTCGATCGACACGAAGGTGGTGGAATTGCCGGGCCCGCCACCGGTGACGACGAACGGCTCGGTGTAGATCATGAAGCTGTCCATGAAGCGCAGCAGCACCGCGATCAAGAGCACGCGGTTCATCTTCGGCAGCTGGATCGCCTTGAACACGGCCCAGCGCGAGGCGCCGTCGATCTGCGCGGCCTGGTAATAGGCTTCGGGAATGGACTTCAGGCCGGCATAGCACAGCAGCGCGACGAGGCTGGTCCAGTGCCAGACGTCCATCACGATGACCGTGAACCAGGCATCGACGTCGTTGGAGACGTAATTGTAATCGAAGCCCATGGCATTGAGGACGTAGCCGAGCAGGCCGATGTCGGGACGCCCGAAGATCTGCCAGATGGTGCCGACCACGTTCCAGGGGATCAGCAGCGGCAACGCGAGAATGACGAGGCAGGCCGCGACGGTCCAGCCCTCGCGCGGCATCGACAACGCGACGACGATGCCGAGCGGCACCTCGATGGCCAGGATAACGAGCGAGAAGAACAGGTTGCGGCCGAGCGAGGCGAGGAAGCGGCCGCCGAGGTCGGTGGAGGGATCGAGCAGCTCCTTGAACCAGCCGACGCCGTTCCAGAAGAACTGGTTGTTGCCGAAGGTGTCCTGCATCGAATAGTTCACCACCGTCATCAGCGGCAGCACCGCCGAGAAGGCGACGACCAGGAACACCGGCAGCACCAGGAACCAGGCTTTTTGGTTGACGGTCTTGTCCATCAGGCAGCTCCCTCCACCAGAAGGCTGTCGGCATAGACGTGGACGTGCGACGGATCGAATTTCAGCCCGGCGGTACCGTCCGCGCTGGTGAAGCCGCCAGGAGCGCGCGCCGCGAGCTTGGCGTCGACGACGCGCACGCGCGCGAAGCGGATGCGGCCGAGATCGTCGATGCGCTCGATTCTGGCGGTAAGCAGGCCAGGTGCGGGCGCGACCACCTCGACGAATTCGGGACGGACGCCGATCTCGATCTTCGCCCCTGCAGGCAGGTTGTCGTAGCTGCGGTTCAGCGCGATGACGTGGCCGTCGATCCTGGCCTCGCGCCCCCTCACCTCGGCCGGCAGGATGTTCATGCCGGGCGAACCGATGAAATAGCCGACGAACGTATGCGCCGGCTTGTCGAACAGCTCGGCCGGCGTGCCGCTCTGCACCACGCGGCCGTCATGCATGACCACGACGGTGTCGGCGAAGGTCAGCGCCTCGGTCTGGTCGTGGGTGACATAGATCATCGTGAGGTCGAGCTCGCGATGAAGCGCCTTCAGCTTGGAGCGGAGCTGCCATTTCAGCTCGGGGTCGATCACCGTCAGCGGCTCGTCGAACAGCACGGCGGCAACGTCGTTGCGCACGAGACCGCGGCCGAGCGAGATCTTCTGCTTGGCGTCGGCGGTCAGGCGCGTGGCCTTGCGGTTCAGATAGGGCTCGAGATCGAGCAGGCGACCGATCTCGGCGACGCGCCTGTCAATGTCGGCCTTCGGCACGCCGCGGTTCTTCAGCGGAAACGCCAGGTTCTGTCCGACCGTCATGGTGTCGTAGATCACCGGAAACTGGAACACCTGCGCGATGTTGCGCTTCTGGGTTGACAGCGGCGTGATGTCCTTGCCGTCGAACAGGATTTTCCCCCGTGACGGCGTGATGATGCCGGAGATGACGTTCAGCAGTGTGGTCTTGCCGCAGCCGGACGGGCCAAGCAGCGCATAGGCGCCGCCCTGCCGCCAGGTCATGGTGACCGGCTTGAGCGCAAAGCTCTCCTGCGGCGCGTCGTTGCCGCCGTAGGAATGGGCGAGATCGACGAGGTCAATGCGGGCCATGGCGCATCTCCCTCAAGCTTTTTTCTTTGACGCGTTTTCTTCACGCGAACCGCTAGGCACTTCGCTTGAAAACGCTATGGAGCCCGGTGCCGCGACCAGACGGTCGGCGGCATCGAAGACGAAGACATCCTTGGGATCGAGCACAGCATCCAGCATCTGGCCGGGCTCGAATTCGTGCACGCCGTGCAGCACCGCCACCCAGTTCGATCCGTCGCGGGTCAAATGCACGAAGCTCTCCGAACCGGTGATCTCGGTCACCGTGACAGTGGCGTGGAAGGCGTGGCGGTCGGCCTCGCCATTGGCAAGCCCGAGCTGATGGGCGCGGAAGCCGACGCGATAGGCGCCGTCGGCGAGCGAGGCATAGAGGCCCGAGGCCGGTGAGGACGTGCCGCCGGCATAATGCACGGAGCCGTTCTTCTTCTCGATGCCGACGAGGTTGAGCGGCGGATCAGAGAACACCTGGGCGACACGAAGCGTCTGCGGCCGGCGATAGACATTGGTGGTCTCACCCATCTGCAGCGCCTGGCCCTCCCACATGCACACCGTGTTGCCGCCGAGCAGCAGCGCCTCGGTCGGCTCGGTTGTGGCATAGACGAAGATCGCGCCGGAGGCCTCGAAGATGCGCGGCAGCTCCGCCCGCAGCTCCTCGCGCAGCTTGTAGTCGAGATTGGCGAGCGGCTCGTCGAGCAGCACGAGGTCGGCACCCTTGACCAGCGCGCGTGCGATCGCGGTGCGCTGCTGCTGACCGCCGGAGAGCTGGAGCGGCGTGCGCTTCAGGAACGGCTCGAGCCGCAGCAGCTTTGCGGCCTCGGCGACGCGCGCCTCGATCTCGTCGCGCGGCTTGCCCTGCACGCGCAGGGGCGAGGCGATGTTCTCGTAGACCGTGAGCGAGGGATAGTTGATGAACTGCTGGTACACCATCGCGACCGAGCGCTGGCGCACGTCGGCGCCGGTGACGTCCTTGCCGTTGACGAACACCTTGCCCGTGGTCGGCTTGTCGAGGCCGGCGAGCAACCGCATGATCGAGGTCTTGCCTGACAGCGTCGGCCCGAGCAGCACGTTGAGCGTACCGCTCTCGAGCGTCAGCGAGACGTCACGGATGTGCGGCACGCCTTCCACGGTCCGGGTCACGTGATCGAGTGTCACGGTCATGAGCGTCCTCCCGTTTCCAGCAGGGGACTTTGCGCCACGGCATGGCTCCTGATCCAGTCGTCGAGGGTCGCGATCTCGTCGGCAGATAGTCGCAGGCCGAGCTTGGAACGGCGCCAGACCACGTCCTCGGCGGTGACGGCCCATTCATTGGCCATGAGATAGCGGACCTCGCGCTCGGTCAGCGTGGCGCCAAAGGCCTGGCCGAGATCCGCAGCCGATTTTGCATCGCCGAGCAGCTTCATGGCACGGGTGCCATAGGCGCGCGCCAGGCGCCGCGCATGCTCATGGCTGAGGAAGGGATAGCCGCGCTGCAGCTCGGCGATCAGGCCGTCAATGTCGGATACGTTCATGTCACCGCCCGGCAGCGGCCATTTGCCGGTCCAGCCCTCGCGCGCTTTCGCACTGCGCAAGTAAGGCGCAAGGCGCTGCAGGGCCTCTTCGGCGAGCCTGCGATAGGTCGTGATCTTGCCGCCATAGATCGACAGCAGCGGCACGCCGCCGGGCGTGTCGAGCTCGAACACGTAGTCGCGCGTCGCGGCCTTGGCCTCGCTGGCGCCGTCGTCATAGAGCGGACGCACGCCGGAATAGGTCCAGACCACGTCGGCGGGCGCGACGGGCTTGGCCAGATATTCGCTGGCCGCCTTGCAAAGATACTCGATCTCTTCAGTCGTCGCCTTCACCTTGGCAGGATCGCCGTCATAGTCGCGATCGGTGGTGCCGATCAGCGTGAAGTCGTCCTGGTACGGGATCACGAAGATGATGCGGCCATCGGCATTCTGGAACATGTAGGCGCGGTCGTGGTCGTAGAGCTTCTTCACGACGATGTGCGAGCCCTGCACCAGGCGCACCTTGGCTTTCGCATTCACGCCGGCGCCGCGGCCGAGCACGTCCTCGACCCAGGGTCCGCCAGCATTGATCAGCGCCTTGGCCTGGATCTGCGAGCGCGCGCCGGTCAGCGTATCGACCATGCTGACGGTCCAGACGCCGTCCGACTGGCGAATCTCGGTGGCGCGGGTTCGGGTGCGGATCTCGGCGCCCTTGTCGGCGGCATCGCGCGCATTGAGCACGACGAGGCGGGCGTCGTCGACGAAGCAGTCCGAATATTCGAAGGCGCGGCTGTAGCGGTTCGGGATCAGCGGCTTGCCGACCTCATCGCGCTTGAGATCGACCGAGCGGGTCGCCGGCAATAGGTGACGGCCGCCGATGTGATCATAGAGGAAGAGGCCGAGGCGCAGCAGCCAGGCCGGGCGCAGGCCGGCGTGATGCGGCAGAACGAATCGCAGGGGCCGGATGATGTGGGGCGCGATGCCCCAGAGGATCTCGCGCTCGATCAGGGCCTCGCGGACCAGCCGAAACTCGTAATATTCGAGATAGCGCAGGCCGCCATGCACGAGCTTGGTCGACCACGACGATGTCCCGCTCGCCAGATCGTTCATTTCGCACAGGAAGACCGTGTTACCGCGGCCGACCGCGTCACGCGCGATGCCGCAGCCGTTAACACCGCCTCCGATGATGGCGAGATCGAAAATACGCTCCAACAGACGCATCCCCCGGCGACCGCCCGTTCCATCAAGCGGCTACTTTCGCTTTTGATTAGATCATACCGAAAAACGAAAGCAAGATGAAAGAGAGGCGAAAGGAAGCGAAAGTGGAAGTTTCTTAGTGAGCAAGAGGAGTTCGTTTTGGGCAGCGCCACGGCGATTTGGGAGGCACCAGCACCTTGATTGGTCAGCGTCGAGCGATTATAGTCACATTAGTCAAAATGGTTTATCCCTATGGTCAATCGTAACGTTGAACCCGACGCGCTTCCAACGAATGACAGCTGGACGTTGGCCAATGCCAAGGCGCGACTGTCCGAGGTGCTCGACCGCGCCCAGACCGGCCCGCAGGTCATCACCCGTCACGGCAAGCCGAATGCCGTCATCGTTTCCGTCGAGGAATGGGCGCGCAAGACAGCGCGCAAGGGCACCCTGGCCGAATTCCTGCTGGCCTCGCCATTACGCGGCGTTGACCTTGAACTCGACCGGCTGCACGACACGCCACGCGACGAAGTGCCATGAACCTTTTGCTGGACACCAACGTGCTTTCGGAAGTTCAGCGGCCCGCGCCTTCGCCAAAAGTTGTGGCATGGCTGGATAGGATCGATGAGGACCGTGCGTTCATCAGCGTCGCCTCGATCGCCGAGCTTCGCCGTGGCATCGCATTGCTTGAGGATGGTCGCCGACGCACCGCGCTGGCCGCCTGGCTTGCCCACGATTTGCCTGCGCGGTTTGCCGAGCGCGTCCTGCCGATCGACCAAACAGTGGCCGAGCGTTGGGGTGACCTCATGGCGCAGAGCCGCAAGAGCGCCGTCGCATTGTCCGTCATGGACGGCTTCTTTGCGGCGACTGCGCTGGTCAACGATCTCACGCTCGTCACACGCAACGTGAAGGATTTTGCGGCTTTCGGCGTTCCGCTGCTCAACCCGTGGGACGACGCTTAGCCTCTATCTCAGCCGCACCACTGGCGCGGCTTCCGGCGCGGCATCCTGGGCCTCGGACGGCGTATCGTCGATATCCGCGCCCTTCGGCATCGCCTCGACCACCTCGATGCCCTTGCTGTGGCAGATGGTGGCGAGGCGCTCGGGCAGCTCCTGGTCGGTGACGAAGGTCTGTATCTGGGTGATGTGGGCGATGCGCACCGGCGCGCTGCGGCGAAGTTTTGTGGAATCGGCGACCAGCATGACGCTGCGGGCATTGGCGATGATGGCCTGCGCCACCTGCACCTCGCGATAGTCGAAGTCGAGCAGCGCGCCCTCCTCGTCGATCGCCGATGCGCCGATGATGGCATAGTCGACCTTGAACTGTCCGATCAGCTGCGTCGCGGTCGAGCCGACCACGGCGCCATCGGCGCGCCGCACCGTGCCGCCGGCGACCACCACCTCGATGCGCGGATGGCGGTAGAGCAGCATGGCGACATTGAGGTTGTTGGTGATGACGAGCAGATCCTCATGCGAGGTCAGCGCGCTCGCCACCTCCTCCGTCGTGGTGCCGATGTTGATGAAGAGCGAGCAGCCGTTCGGGATCAGCGAGGCGGCGGCAGCGCCAATCGCCTTCTTCTCGTCGGCGGCGACGAAGCGGCGCGCCTCATAGGCGAGGTTTTCCACGCCCGAGGCGATGATGGCGCCGCCATGGATGCGGGTCAGCGAACGCCGCTCACAGAGATCGTTGAGATCCTTGCGGATGGTCTGCGCCGACACCTCGAAGCGGCGCGCGAGCTCCTCGACCATGACACGGCCGGAGGCGCGCGCGATGTTGAGGATTTCGGCTTGGCGATGGGTCAATCCGGTCACGGCAACGGCCTCAAATCAGAATGATGCATGGTGCGGCGGTTTGCGCCCTCGGTCAATGCGGACGCCGATCACGGTTGACGGATGAAGGTCCTCACCATGCCAATTCTCACCACGCCATGGCACTTGCAAGACGTGCGAGCAGCGTCGGGTCGTCGAACGCGCTGGCGGAGGCAACCGCGCCTGCTCCAACCAGGTCAGAATGGCTGAGGCTGGTGCGGATGCCGACAGTCGGAATGCCGGCGGCCGTTGCGGACTGCACGCCGGTGCGGGAGTCCTCGAATGCGATCGAGGCTCGCGGGCTCGCGCCGACGAAACGCAGCCCCTCCTGATAGGGCAGCGGATGCGGCTTGCCGTGCGGCAGCTCGGCGCCGATCACCAGCGCCTTGAAACGATGCGTGATGCCGAGTCCTGAGAGCAGCAGCTCGGCGTTGAGACGCGGCGCGTTGGTCACGGCGACCATGGGGATGCCGGCGCCATCGGCGCGGTCGAGCAGCGCCATCAGGCCCGGCAGCGGCGCGATCTGCCCGGCCACCAGCGTGCGGAAGACCTCCTCCTTCTCCTCGAGGATGAGGGCGCGCCGCTCCGGCGCCTCGTGGGGCAGAAAGCGCTCGCCGATCGCGACATTGGCGAAGCCCTGCAGCTCGAGCGAGAAACGTGCATGATCGAAGACGTGTCCGTGCGGGCCGAGCACCTGGTTGAAAGCCTTCAAGTGCAACGGATCGGTGTCGGCGAGCGTGCCGTCGATGTCGAACAACAAAGCCCGGCCCATTCCATCGTGTTTGGTCTCGATCATTTCCGTACTTTCCCAGATGCGCGGCGCATCGATGCGGAAGGCGTATCAATACGGCTTTCATTGTGCAATGACGCATCCACATGAGGCATGTGACACTCGACAAAGCCGCGCGCGACTGCAACACTGATAGCAAGATCAAAAAGGAGGAAACGATGACGATCAACCGACGCGATCTGGCTCTCTCGACGCTCGCCGTCTCCGCGCTTGCGTTCGCCACCCCGGCGTTCGCCGCTTCGGCAGACGAGGACGCCGTGGCGAAGAGGGTCGAGGCCTTCCGCCTCGCCCAGATCGCGGCCGATCCCAAGGCGCTCGGCGCGCTGTGCGCGGAGGAACTGAGCTACAGCCATTCCAGCGGCAAGGTCGAAGACAAGGCGGCGTTCATCGCCAACGCCACCGACGGCAAATCGAAATTTCTGTCCATCGAATACAAGGATCCCACCATCAAGGTCGTCGGCCCCGCAGCGATCGTGCGTTTCCACTGGCTGGGCGAGCAGGAGATGGCGGCCGATGGGAAAAAAAGTATCGACCAACCTTCACATCCTGATGAACTGGCAGAAGCAAGGCGACGAGTGGAAGCTCTTGTCGCGGGCGGCGACGAAGTTGTGATCACGTCTTTCCCTCTCTCCTTGCGGGAGAGGGTGGCTTCGCAAAGCGAAGCCGGGTGAAAGGTATCTGTCCGCGGGTCTAACTCTCTATTGAATTCGCGGAGCCAACCCCTCAACCGGCGCCGTAGCCGAAGCTTTGCTTCGGCGATCTATTAAGGCACGGCCGCCGGAGGCGGCCTATGCCACCTTCTCCCACAAAGGGAGAAGGAAGGGCAACGGTGCGCTCGGCAAAAAATTCCGACCACGCTTCGCGCGTCGCAATCACGGAAGGAGGCGCCTACGCCGCCTCCTTCACGTCGCCATTCACCAGCCTGCGCGCGGCGCGCTCGGCTTCGCGGGCGTTGCGGAAGAGCTGGCCTTCGAGACGGTTGAAGCGGTGCGATGAGGCGAAGAAGCAGTAGCCTCCAGAAGAACGAACGACGATACCTGCGGTCTGCGAATTGACTTCGATAATGTAGCTGTCCGGCATGGTCCGTTGATCCCTCAGTGCGGGCAAATAACGGCAATCGTGCCTGAAGGTTCCCAGGCATTAGAGGCCGTATCCACCCCCGAATCGACAGGCTAGGGAGTACGCCGGGACCTCATCCGTTTTATGACTGGTTCTTGACTGGTTTTTGGCGAAGCCCGACGGGAGTGACGCGCTGCGCCGCCTTTGCGACGTGTCTTCGCGAGATGAGGCAGAGCGCCGCGCGCGGTTACGTCGCGATCGGCGGATCGTTTCGCTGGATCGCCTGCGGACGGCCGTGGTCGTCGATCGAGACATAGGTGAAATTGCCGTCGGTGACGAGGAACGGGTGAAGCTCCTTACGCCGCAATGCCCAGGCCTCGAGATGCACCGTCAGCGAGGTTCGCCCGACGCGCACGAGATTGGCGTACACCGAGACGAGATCGCCGACGTAAACCGCTTTGCGAAAGTTCATCGCCTCGATCGCGACCGTGACGGTGCGCGACCTCGCAGCCTTCGAGGCGAACACGCCGCCGCCGACGTCCATCTGGCTGAGCAGCCAGCCGCCGAAGATGTCGCCGTTGGCGTTGGTGTCGGCCGGCATCGCCAGCGTGCGGATGCAGAGATCCCCGCTCGGTCCGGTCGCTTGTTCGCTCATATGGCTCTCACTTGAAATTGTCCCAGCCCGGATCAGGCGCGAAACGCGCGCCGAATCGTTCCGCCAGCGCGCGCAGAGTGGATACGATGTTCTCCACGCCGCGCGTGCGCGCGTAATTCAGCGGGCCACCGCGGAAGGGTGCATAACCAGTGCCGAAGATCATGGCGCCATCGACCGCGTCGGCATCGTCGACAATACCCTCGCGAAGCGCCGCGACGCAGACATTGGACATCGGCAACACCAGGCGGTCGATCATCTGGTCGGTGACGCGCGGCCCGGTCTCCGGCAACGGTGCTTTCTCCGCCTTGCCGTCCTTCCAGGTGTAAAAGCCCTTGCCGGTCTTGCGGCCGAGTTCGCCCTTGGCCACCTTCTCGCGCAGCCAGGCCGGCGTCGGCGGCAGCAGATCGCCGAACTTGGAGCGCAGCATGTCGCCGACGTCGAGGCAGATGTCGAGCCCGACCTGATCGGCGAGTTCGATCGGCCCCATCGGCATGCCGAACTGCTCGGCCGCGGTGTCGATCAGGCGCTGGTCGATCTTCTCGTCCAGCATCACCATGGCTTCCAGCATGTAGGGCGTCAGCGCGCGGTTGACGAGGAAGCCGGGCGAGCTCTTCACGGCAAGCGGCAGACGGTCGATCGCGCCGACGAAGGCGAGCGCCTGTTTCAGCACCTGTGCTTCGTTGCCGTCATGGCTGACCACCTCGACCAGCTGCAACCGCGACACCGGGTTGAAGAAATGCAGGCCGACCAGCCGCTCCGGCCGCGCCAGCGTGGTGCGCAGGTCCTGCAGCGGAATGCTGGACGTGTTCGTCGCAAGGATCGCGTCCGGCTTCATTCGGGGCTCGAGGCCGGCATAGACCTTCTGCTTCAGCTCCAGCTTCTCCGGCACCGCCTCGATGATGAGATCGGCATTGCGGACGCCGTCGCCGTCCATGTCCGGGATCAGGCGGTCGAGCGCGTCGCGCACGTCGGTGGGCTTCCGGATGATCTTGCCGTAGAGGTCGGCCGCGCGCCTCACCGCGCCTGCGATCGGCTCCGGCTTCATGTCGGCGAGCGACACGCGAACGCCCTGCCCCGCACACCAGGCCGCGATGTCGCCGCCCATCGCGCCGGCGCCGATGACGTGGACATGCTTCACCGTGCTGCCGGCGCCTGCCGCCTTCTTCATCTGCTCGCGCAGGAAGAAGACCCGGATCAGATTCTGCGCGGTCGGCGTCACCATCAGCTTGGCGAACGAGGCCTGCTCGGCCTTCAGCATCGCGGATTTGCTCCCGCCATGCGCTTCCCAGAGATCGATCAGCGCATAGGGCGCTGGATAATGCTCGCGCGATGCGGCCTTCGCGGCCTCCGCGCGCATGCGCTTGGCCAGCAGGCCGCGCACCGGCCCGAGATTGGCGGCGCGCGTCAGCAGTCCAGGCTTGGCCCGCTTCAGGCGGCCGAACAGCGCATCCTTCACGGCTCCCTGGACATGCCGCTCCTGCGTCACGGTATCGACGAGGCCGATCGATTTCGCCCGTCGCGCATCGATGGTGCGGCCGGTCAGCATCAGCGCCATCGACTGAGTCGGATTGACCAGCGCGGTGAACCGCGCGGTGCCACCGAGGCCGGGATGCAGGCCCAGCATCACCTCCGGGAAACCGAAGCGCGCACCGTCGATCGCGATGCGGGCCTGGCAGGCGAGCGCCACCTCGAGCCCGCCGCCGAGGCAGAAACCGTGAATGACCGCGACCGTCGGCAGCTTGAGCGCTTCCAGATGGTCGACCACCGCATGCGCGGCGCGGATACGCGTTTCCACCATGCCTGGGTCGGATGCGCCGCGGAACTCGTTGACGTCGGCGCCCGCGATGAAGCCGGACGGCTTTGCCGAGCGGATCACGAGACCGGCGGGGCGCTCGGTCTCGACCGCCGCGAGCACGGCGTCGAACTCCTCCATCACATCCGAAGACAGCGTGTTGGCGCTCGAATCAGCACGGTCGAAGAGCAGCCAGGCGATGCCGTCCGCATCGCGCGTCAGCTTGAAATGCTTGTAGGGACTGTCGGTCGCGGGCTTGGGTCCGAGCTCCAGGACGCGATCGCCAAGCGCGGTCATGATCTTGGAATGCATGATCACACCGCCTCGATCAGCATGGCGCCGCCGAGCCCGCCGCCGATGCATTCGGTGGCAATTCCGCGCCGTGTGCCGAGCCGTTTCATGGCGTTGACGAGATGCAACACGATGCGGTTGCCGGAGGTGCCGACGGGATGGCCGAGCGAGATGGCGCCGCCATCGACGTTCAGCCTCTCACGGTCGATCGCACCGGCCGCGCCATCGAGACCGAGGATCTCACGGCAGAACTTGTCGTCGTTCCAGGCGGCGAGACAGCCGAGCACCTGCGTCGCAAAGGCCTCGTTCAGCTCCCAGGTCTCGACATCCTTGATGGTCAGATTGTTGCGCGTGAGCAGCGGCGTCGCCGACATCACGGGGCCAAGCCCCATGATACTGGGATCGAGCGCAGCCCAGTTGCTGTCGACGATCGCGGCCTTCGGCGTCAGCTTGTGTTTGGCCACCGCCGCGTCGGAGGCCAGGATTACCCAGGAAGCGCCGTCTGTGATCTGCGAGGAATTGCCGGCGGTCACCTGTCCCCAGGGGCGCTCGAACACCGGCCGAAGCTTTGCGAGAGACTCGGCCGTGGAATCCGGGCGCACGCCGTCGTCATGGTCAAAGAACTTGCCGTCGCGGGAGAAGGCGGTCTCGACCTCGCCCTTCAAGTAACCAGCGCCTTGCGCATGCGCGAGGCGGCGATGGCTCTCGGCGGCATAGGCATCGGATTGCGCGCGGGTGATGCCGAAGAGATGGCCGACCACCTCGGCGGTCTGGCCCATGTTCAATTCGGTGACGGGATCAGTCAGGCCGCGCTCGAGGCCGATGACCGGCTTGAGATCGCGCGGGCGCAGTTTGAAGGCCGCCGCGAGCTTGGCGGCAACGCCCTTGGCGGTGGCGAGGCCGGCGAACCAGCGCACGCCTGAATTCGGCCAGACCAGCGGCGCGTGGCTCAGCGCCTCGGTGCCGCCGGCGAGGATCATGTCGGCATGGCCTTCGCGGATGTAGCGGTAGGCGGTGTCGATCGACTGCATGCCGGAGCCGCAATTGATCTGCACGGTGAAGGCGACCATGTCCTCGCCCATGCCGAGCCGGAGCGCGGCGACACGGGCCGGGTTCATCTCGTCCGCGATCACGTTGACGCAGCCGAGGATGACCTGGTCGAAGCTATCGGGCGAGAACGGCTGGCGCGCCAGCAGCGGTCGGCCGCATTGCACGGCGAGATCGACCGGTGTGAACGGCCCCGGCCCCGAACGCGCCTTCAGGAACGGCGTCCGGCTGCCGTCGACGATAAAAACCGGTCGTGCCATCAGCTCGCCGCCCTCTGCTCACCGAGTTCCTGGAAGAACTGATGCACATTGACGGTTTTCTTGTAAATCGGCGACAGCGCCTCCGGCGCAAAATCGTCGACCTCTATCACTTTTGTGACGGCTTCGCGGGCAGCGGCGAGTTGCTCGCCCTCGGCTTGCGTGATTACGCCCTTGGTCACCGCCTCCTTCCAGTCGCGGATATGCGCAGCACGCATGCGCCTGGCGATCGCATCTGTCGCCGCGACCAGCTTGAACGCGCGCTCCAGCCGGGCAAAGCCGCCGTCGTCGTCGACATGGGCCAGATCCGGCGTGAGGCGCTCGCGTGCCGCGGACGGCTCCAGCACGATGGCAGCGCATTGGTGCACGATGCGGTCGGACGGGCCGAGCACGCGGGCGCCGAACGGCTGCACCACGAGCCTGAGGAAGCCGGCGACGAAGCGGTTCGGCAGATTGGCCAGGATTTCGGCGAGCCGGTTCTCGATGGTTTTGAACCCGGTCGCCATGCACCATTCCAGCGCGGCAAAATCCTCCTTCTGCCGCCCCTCGTCCTGCCAGCGCTTCAGCGCGGCCGAGAGCAGATAGAGCTCGGACAGGATGTCGCCGAAGCGGGCCGACAGCATTTCCTTGCGCTTGAGCGCGCCGCCGAGCGTCAGCAGCGCCATGTCGGCGCAGAGCGCGAAGGCCGCCGAGTAGCGCGAGAGCTGGCGATAGAAGGGCGTGGCATCGCCCGCATCGGGCACTGGGGCGAATGCGCCAAAGGTCCAGCTGCGACCCATGGCGCGGAAGAGTGTCCTGAAGCTGTGGCCGACATGCTTCCAGAACGCCTTGTCGAACGCGCCGAGGCCGCGCTCGCGATCGGTATCTGCGAGCGCGTTCATCTCGTCGAGCAGGTAAGGATGGGCGCGGATCGCGCCTTGCCCGAACACGATGAGATTGCGGGTCAGGATATTGGCGCCTTCGACGGTGATGCCGACCGGCACGGCGCGATGGAGATTGCCGAGATAGTTTTGCGGACCGTCGATCACGGCCTTGCCGCCATGAATGTCCATGGCGTCGTCGACCGCGGTGCGCATCCGCTCGGTCGCGTGCAGCTTCATGATGCCGGAGATGACGGCGGGATGGATGCCGGCATTCAGTGCCGCGCAGGTGAGCCGGCGTGCGGCGTCGAGCTGGTAGGCGGTCGCGACGATGCGGGCGAGCGGCTCCTCGACGCCCTCGAACTTGGAGATCGAGATGCCGAACTGCTCGCGGATGCGGGCATAGGCGCCGGTGGTGCGCGCCGCATAGGCGGCCCCGGCCGCCGACAGCGACGGCAGCGAAATGCCGCGGCCGGCGGCGAGCGCCGTCATCAGCATCTTCCAGCCCTGCCCCAGCCGCTCCTTGCCGCCGATGACGTAGTCGAGCGGGATGAAGACGTCGCGGCCCCAATTCGGGCCGTTCTGAAAGACCTGCATCGAGGGCAGATGACGCTGCCCGATCTCGACGCCGGGCAGGTTCGTCGGGATCAGCGCCACGGTGATGCCGAGCTCTTCCCGGCTGCCCACGAGATGATCGGGATCATAGGCCTTGAAGGCAAGACCGAGCAGCGTCGCGACCGGACCGAGCGTAATGTAGCGCTTGTGCCAGTTGAGGCGGAGGCCGACGACCTCGCGACCCTCGAATTCGCCCTTGCAGATGATGCCGGTGTCGACCATCGAGGCGGCGTCGGAGCCGGCTTCCGGGCTGGTGAGGCCGAAGCAGGGAATCTCGCGGCCGTCGGCGAGGCGCGGCAGCCAGCGCTGCTGCTGCTCGTGCGTGCCGAAGCGCATCAGGAGCTCGCCGGGGCCGAGCGAGTTCGGCACCATCACGGTGACTGCGGCGGCGATCGAGCGGGTCGAGATCTTGCGCACCACTTCCGAATGCGCGTAGGGCGAGAAGCCGAGGCCGCCGAACTCCTTCGGAATGATCATGCCGAAGAACTTTTCGCGCTTGACGAAGTGCCAGACGTCCTGCGGCAGGTCGCGCGACTCCCAGAAAATCTTCCACTCGTCGAGCATGGCGCAGAGCTCGTCGACGGGGCCGTTGAGGAAGGCCCGCTCCTCGTCCGTCAGCGTCGCCTGCGGGACCTTCAGCAGCTTCGACCAGTCGGGGTTGCCGGTGAAGAGATCGGCATCCCACCAGACGTCGCCGGCCTCCAGCGCCTCGCGCTCGGTATCGGACATCGCCGGCAGCACGCCGCGCGCCCATGAGAAGATCGGCTTTGTGATGGTGTCGCGGCGGAAGCTCATGGCGGACCTCATGCATCGGCGCAATTAACAGGCATTTTAGCGGAAATCGGCTGGCGGAGGCGAACATCTCGCCTGCAACATTGACGCGGCCGGGCGGCCGCCCGAGCGATAACGGCGGGGGCGGGGGTGCAGTTCCGGGAGGGGGTGGGGGCTGAATGTCTCTCCACTGTCATTCCGGGGCACGCGAAGCGTGAGCCCGGAATCCATCGTGCCACAGCGTTGGTCGATGAATGGCTTCCGGGCTCGACGCTGCGCGTCGCCCCGGAATGACGGAAGTGACCTAATCCGGCCGAACCATCTCGAACATGTTCTCCGGCTTGATCTCGAAATAATCGCCGCGCCGGCCGGCGCGGACGATGGGGCGGGCGGCGGCGGTCTGGTAGACGCCGTCCTTGATCAGGGCCTTGTCGATGTGGACGGCGACGACTTCGCCGAGCGTCAGCCAGGCGTCGGCCTCCTTGCCATTGGCGCCCTTGAGGCGGACGATGTCGGACACCTTGCACTCGAAGGCGACGGGGCTCTCGCCGACGCGCGGGACATTGACGAGCTTGCCGGGCACGGCGGTGAGGCCCGCGACCTCGAACTCGTCGACCTCGGGGGCGACATGCGCCGCGGTCGCGTTCATGTGCCTGGCGAGATCCATCGTCGTCAGATTCCAGACGAACTCGCCGGTCTGCTGCATGTTCTCGACCGTGTCCTTCCAGTTGGTCGAGGAGAAGCCGATGATCGGCGGCACGTAGCAGAACGCGTTGAAGAAGCTGTAGGGCGCGAGGTTGACGTGGCCCCTGGCGTCGCGCGAGGAGATCCAGCCGATCGGCCGCGGCGCGATGATGGCGTTGAAGGGGTCGTGCTTGAGTCCATGGCCCTTGGAGGGCTCGTAGAAGTACAGGTCTTTGTCGGTCACGCGCTGCTTCCTTTCGTCATTGCGAGCGCAGCGAAGCATCCAGAATCCCTCCGCGGAGACGGTCTGGATTGCTTCGCTGCGCTCGCAATGACGGAGTTTGTGGGTCCGTCCCGGTCCGCCTCCGGCGGTCGTGCCGGGGCGATCAGTCTGCTTATAGGAGAAAACGCCCCGCCCGTCAGTGGCGCGGCGACAGACCCGCGATGACGAAATCGATCATCTGGTCGATGGTCGGGCCGGGCTTGGTGGCGCACTGGGCGATCATTTGGGGGTGGAAGAAGCGCATCATCGCTGTGCATGAACAGAGCGCAGCCAGCTGCAGGTCGGGCGCCTCGAACTCTCCGGAGACGACGCCTTGCGCGATCATCTGGCCGATCATTCCGGCAATGCACTCCATATGAGTGACGCAGACCGCCCAATCCTCCTGCATCGCGATCTCGACCATCTCGTGCAGCTTGTTGTCGCCGACATAGCGCTCGGTATTCATGCGATTGATGGTGATGAGCAGTTCGCGGAAGCGCGGCAGCACCGGACCGGGCCTTGCCACGATCCGCTGCGCCTCCAGCTCGACCTCGCCCATCAGCGAGCGGGCCACCGCCTGATGGATCGCCTTCTTCGATTCGAAGAAGCGATACACGTTGGCGGGGCTCATCCTGAGCTCCTTGGCGATGTCGCCGACGGTCGTCTTCTGGTAGCCGATCTGGCGGAACAGCCGCTCGGCCACCTCGAGGATGCGATCCCGGGTGTCGACTTCGATATGTTCCGAAACAAGGGCCATCAGTCAGGACTCGCTGGTCAGCAGTCTTCTCATCTATTCAGCCGCTTCGGCAAGCGGAATTGCGTGCGGGTCATCGCTCCCATGCTGCGGCGCGGCCGGCTGCTCGGGCGTTCCGGCCTCGTCCAGGCTCTTGCGGAACCACAGGGCGTAGAGGCCCGGCAGGTACAGCAGCGTCAGGAAGGTCGCGACGAACAGGCCGCCCATGATGGTGATCGCCATCGGGCCCCAGAAGGCCGAGCGCGTCAGCGGGATCATGGCGAGAATGGCGGCGAGCGCCGTCAGCACCACCGGCCGGGCACGGCGGACGGTCGCCTCGACGATCGCCTCGCGCCGGGTCAGGCCGTGGCTGACGTCGGTCTCGATCTGGTCGACCAGGATGACCGTGTTGCGCATGATCATGCCGGCGAGCGCGATCAGGCCGAGCAGCGCCACGAAGCCGAACGGGGCATTGGCGACGTTCAGGCCAAGCGAGGCACCGACGATGCCGAGCGGCGCGGTCAGGAACACCAGGATCAGGCGTGAGAAGCTCTGCAGCTGGATCATCAGCAGCGTCAGCATCACCATGACCATCACCGGGAAGAGGATGAAGATCGAGGCGTTGCCCTTGGCGGATTCCTCGAACGCGCCGCCCGGCTCGATCCGGTAGGCCGGCTCGAGGTGATCCTTGATCGCCTTCAGCTTCGGCGTGATCTGGTTGGTGACATCAGGGGCTTGCACGCCGTCGACGACGTCGGAGCGCACGGTGATCGCCATGTCGCGGTTGCGCCGCCACATGATCGGCTCCTCATGGGCATATTCAATTCGAGCGATCTGCTGCAGCGGCACGGCGACGCCGTTGCGCGAGGTGATGGTGAGATCGCCGACGCCGCCGAGGTCGAGGCGCTCGGACGGGATCGCGCGGGCGACTACGCCGACCTTCTCGATGCCATCGCGCACGGTCGTGACCTGCGAGCCCGAGATCAGCATCGCCAGCGCCTGCGAGACGTCCTGCGGGGTCAGGCCCATGGCGCGGGCGCGGTCCTGGTCGACGACGAGCTTGAGGTAGGGCGACTGCTCGTTCCAGTCGAGCTGGACGTCCTTGACGCTCTTGTTCTCCCGCATGACGTCGCGGACCTGGTAGGCGATCTCGCGGACCTTGTTCGCGTCGGGGCCGATCACGCGGAACTGCACGGGGAAGCCGACAGGCGGACCGAAATTGAAGCGGTCGACGCGCACGCGTGCCTCGGTCAGGAAGCCCTCGGCGGCCGCGGTCTCGATCTTGGCCTTGATGCGCTCGCGCGCCTCGACCCCCTTGGCAACGATGACGATCTCGGCAAAGGCCTCGTTCGGAAGCTGCGGGTTGAGGCCGAGCCAGAAGCGCGGCGAGCCCTGGCCGACATAGGCGGTATAGGTCTCGATGTCCTTGTCGTCCTTGAGCAGCGTCTCGGCCTTCTTCACCGCCTTCTCGGTGACGTTGAAGGCGGTGCCTTCCGGAAGGCGCAGCTGCAGGAACAGCTCGGGGCGCTCCGAGAGTGGGAAGAACTGCTGCTGGACCTGGCCGAAGCCGACGATCGAGGCGGCGAAGACGCCGACGGTCGCGACCACCACGGTGATGCGGTGGTTGACGCACCACTTCACGATGGCGCGCAGGCCGCGGTACATGCGGGTCTCGTAGACCGCATGCGGATCATGGTTGTGGTGCGCCTTCATCTCGGGCAGCAGCATGACGCCGATATAGGGCGTGAAGATCACCGCCACGAACCAGGAGGCGACCAGCGCGATTGCCACGATCCAGAATATGCTGCCGGCATATTCGCCGACCGCGGAATTGGCAAAGCCGATGGGGAGGAAGCCAGCGGCCGTGACCAGCGTTCCCGTGAGCATCGGAAACGCAGTTGATTCCCAGGCAAAGGACGCCGCACGCATGCGGTCCCAGCCCTGCTCCATCTTCACCACCATCATCTCGACCGCGATGATGGCGTCGTCGACGAGCAGGCCGAGCGCGATGATCAGCGCGCCGAGCGTGATGCGGTGCAGGTCGAGCGACATCGTGTTCATGACGATGAAGACGATGCCGAGCACCAGGGGCACCGACAGTGCGACCACGATGCCGGTGCGCCAGCCGAGCGCCAGGAACGAGACGAACAGCACGATGACGAGCGCTTCCATGAAGGAGTGCACGAACTCGCCGACGGCGTGCTCGACCACCTTGGGCTGGTCGGCAATCAGCTTGACGTCGACGCCCTGCGGCACCGCCTTCATGAAGTCGGCCGTCGCCTTCTCGACCTCCTTGCCGAGCTGGAGGATGTTGGCGCCCTTGGCGGTGACGACGCCGATGCCGATGGCGGGCTTGCCTTCCTGGCGCACGACGAAGCTCGGCGGATCGACATAGCCGTGAGTGACGGTGGCGATATCGCCGAGACGGAACACGCGGCCGTTGCTCTCGACCGGCGTTTCGGCGACGGCCTTGGCACCGTCGAGCGCGCCGGTGACGCGCAGCGGCACGCGCTGCGAGGAGGTCTCGACCGTGCCGGCCGGCGTCACGTTGTTCTGCTTGGCGAGCGAATCGAACAGCGCCTGCGGCGTGATGCCCAGCGTGGCGAGCTTGGCGTGGCTGAACTCGACGAAAATGCGCTCATCCTGGTTGCCGTAGACGTCGACCTTGGTCACGCCGGGCACCTTGAGCAGGCGCTGGCGAAAACCTTCGGAGACCTTCTTGAGCTGGGCATAATCGGCGCCGTCGCCGGTCATCATGTAGAGGATGGAATCGACGTCGGAGAACTCGTCGTTGACGACGGGCCCGAGAATGCCGGACGGCAGCTGGCCCTGCACGTCGACCAGCTTCTTGCGCAGGAGATAGAAGAGATAGGGCACGTCCTTCGGCGGCGTGTTGTCGCGGAAGGTGACCTGGAGCGCGGTGAAGGCGGGCTTGGAATAGGTCTGCACCTTCTCGAAATAGGGCAGCTCCTGGATCTTCTTCTCGATGGGATCGGCAACCTGGGTCTGCATTTCCTGCGCGGTCGCGCCGGGCCAGATCACGGAGACGTTGACCACCTTCACCGTGAAGAACGGATCCTCGGCACGGCCGAGCTTCTCATAGGAGAAGAAGCCGGCGACGCCGAGGATGATCATCAGGAAGAGCACCAGCGTCGGATGGCTGACGGCCCAGGCCGAAAGGTTGAAGCGCTTCATCGCACTCTCCGAAAGACGATCCAGTTGCAAACAACGACAGCCGCTCTGTTCAAACCGTCGTCGCGAGGCAGCGAAGCAATCCAGGGGGCTGGGCAGGTTCTGGATCGCTTCGCCGCTTCAGCCTTTGCTTAGGGACAAAGGCCGAAACTCACCTCACACGACGTAACTCACTTCTTTTGTCTTGCCGTTCCGGGGCGACCGCAGGGCGAACCCGGAAAATGTCAGGACTAGAAACTCAGTGACGACACGATCCGCACCCGCTGGCCGGGATCGAGCTTCTGCACGCCGAGGGCGACGATCTTGGCACCCTCCTCCACGCCGCCGGTGATGACGACGTCCTTGCTCTCGTAGGACTTCACCGTGACCGGCTTGAGGGTGACGCCACCGTTGTCGTCGACGACGTAGAAGGAGGGCTTGCCGCCTTCGTTGAAGAGCGCCGACAGCGGCAACCGCGCGACGCGCTCGGTCGCGGCATCCGACAGCGTCAGCGTCGCCGTCATGCCGAGCGCGACCTTGTCGTCGGCCTCGGGCAGCGAGAACTTTGCCAGATAGGTGCGCGTGGCGGGATCGGCTGCCGGCGCGATCTCGCGCAGCTTGGCCGTGTATTTCTTGTTCGGCTCGGACCAAAGAGTGACGCTGGCGACGCCCGACTTGGCACGTCCAACCAGCGTTTCAGGGATCGCGACGACCGCTTCCTTCTCGGCAAAGCGGGCGACACGGATCGAAGCCTGGCCCGCGGCAACCACCTGGCCGGGCTCGATCAGCGTTGCGGTGACGACGCCGCGGGCGTCGGCGTTGAGCGTCGCGTAGGAAAGGGAATTCTTGGTCAACTCGACCGAGCGCTCGGCCCGGTTCAAGCGCGCACGGGCTTCATCGGCGGCGGCGCGGCTCTGGTCGAGCTGGGCGTCCGTGGTCCAGCCCTTGGCCTTGAGGTCCTTGGCGCGCTGCTCGGCGGCGGCGGCCTGGGCCAGCACGCCGGTTGCGGCGGTCTGCTCGGCAACGGCCTGCTCGGCCTGGAGCTTCAGGTCGACCTCGTCGAGGGTGGCGAGCGGCTGGCCGACTTCGACTGTCTGGCCGACTTCGACGAGGCGTTTGGCCACCTTGCCGGCGACGCGGAAGCCGAGATCGCTCTCGATCCTGGGACGGATAGTGCCAACGAAGCTGCGCTCCGGGGTCTCGGCAGCGTAACGGGCGGTTGCCACCAGAACCGGCCGCGGCGGCTCGGCCTTCTCGGCGACGGTATCGTTGCACCCTGCCAGCGAAACGGCCATCAGGGCGAGCGCGGCTCCTGCGAAAAGCTTGGAATAGCTCGACAAAATCGACCGGACGAACATCGAAGGACACTCCTGCATCTCGATTGAGAGGAATGTCGACTGTTCACTGATAAAAGTCAATAATCGTCAGTCATCAGGAATGCGTGATCGTGAAGGAGTGGTAAGGAGGGCTAGGCTTGGCCGCGAGGTGTTATTGTAGCAACCATTAAAGCGGGCGCCCGATTGCCTTGAGCATGACGCCGCGCTTGCGACCGTCAAGGCGTGGCCTGGCGGCAGCGGGTATGAGGCGAGAGCAGAGCGACGGCCAGCCTTGACGGCCGCC
>Ga0214542_1000126_pt1:0-105000 | contig 108104 bp, 55 predicted proteins | sample CNSS1metaG_FD_160096 | JGI IMG/M metagenome (GOLD analysis project Ga0214542, IMG submission 160096) | Root nodule microbial communities from cowpea collected in UCLA plant growth center, Los Angeles, California, USA - CNSS1 | ecosystem: Host-associated > Plants > Roots > Nodule... | reverse complement strand
TAGAAGTATGGTGTAAGTGTGGATGTAGGTGAGTGGATGTTTTTGTGGATGAATATTCGAGTGTACATGTGTGTGTGTGTTTGTGTATGTGTGTGCATGTGTACGTGTTAATAAAAAGAAGATTTGAACTCAATATATCAAAGATTTACATATTTACAGTAAACATTTGCTTAAGTCTGCATTTTGATATTTAACATTTAATGCGGACTAAATTGGAATGGGGACTTATAAAATTTTAATAGTCATATTACAATATGGAATATTATGAGTCATATAATTACATTATGAAATATTATGAATGTTTAAAATTTGTATGAATTGTGAAAATATAAGAGATATAAAATATATAATAGATATAACATATATATTAAAAGAGAAACCTCTTATTTTATTTTATTCATCCGTGTAACAAAATGTAAAGTCAAATTACTTTTACGATGTTTTTTTTTTATAAAAATAAAGTCATAAATTATTAATCTGAGAATTTTTCCTTTCCAAATGCTGATTTAAATGAGATGCATTTATAAAAATAAAGTCAAATTACTATAAAGTGTGTTTGCGTTTTTTAAATATTTGTATTATAACATAAAGCGTTGTTAAAGAAATATATAAACTATAGATGTCATATATTTATATCATTAAATGTGTCCGCATTTTATAAATATTTGCGTTATATCATAACTTATTAATATTTGTAAATTACTAGTGTTCATGTGTGTGTATGAGCCCTCTCACAATACACCATTACATGATATATATTTGACTGTTTTTACATATTTTATGCAAAAAATGAGTAACATTGATTTTTAAGTTTATTTTTTATACATTAAAGACAACAAACCACACAAAATTCAACACTGAAACATAACGAGTTTTTATTTTTATTTTTAATATAATAACATTTAAAAAACAGACATATAACATGTTCAAATAAAATGTTTTCATATATCTTCTCATGTCAAAATAAAGAAAGCTAAGAATGTAAAACTCCTAATATTAATGGTAGGGGTGGCAATGTGGCCCGGCCCGCATAAGGCCCGCATAACGCGGGCTGGCCCGCCCCGCCCCGCATATTTTATGCGGGCTGAAAACACTGGCCCGTCCCACATACTCCTTGACCCGCGGGTCAGTCCGCTTTTTTTTTTTAATTTTTTTAATTTTTTTTAATTTTTATGATAAAACTTTCAATGTTTAAAAATTGGAAAACTTTAAGAAGTTCACAAAATTAAGTAAAGACTTTTGGGAATTAGATGATAAATTGATAATTCAACATTTTCATCATATTCATACTATGACATACACAATGTATTATTTAAATTTTAGCACATTAAAAATTACATAATACTTGTCTTTTCAAGTTATACAAGAATTTGAAATGTTAATGCAAGAGTCCATAAAAAAAGTAATTAATATACACAAGTGCAAGTTTTTTTTTTAAAAAATTTTTATGCGGACTTGCGGGCCTGCGGGCCAGGCCCTAATTTCCATCCCTAATTAATGGTAACTCCTAATACTACGGTGACAGAAACTTTGCTCACATCTGTTGGTTTCAGAGTTCACAACAAAACAATCATTAACACCATACTCATGGCGGTCGCCACCACACCTAACACAAACATTGACAAGTTACCACCTCCAAACCAAAAATTCTATTGTCCATTCCCATATCCACTTAACTCATTCGACAAGACGACCTAACGAATCCACCGCTAATGATATCAAAGCTTAGACAATGGAGATCAACATGAGTCCCAAAGAACCTGCATGCACGATGTATGCCACAATGCTCACATCACTACCATATACCCCACAACCCATCTGATAAGTGTCGAACAACACAAAAGGAAACCATGCGACTAGTTAACAACAATGACAAGCATTAACATCCATATTGGCCTGGCCTTTTGTAGTCCCTTAAAGGCATCACCCAATTTACCAAAACATGAATACCACAATCCAGTTTCAAGGTCTTGGTAGTCACTCTTATTAGTGTTACCATAATCTAGTTTAAACGATTGATGGATCGTCTACGCAAGTGGAAACAATGACACAAAGGATAAGGAAGAGCATTATTGAAAAAAAAAAAATATTTCAGGTTGACACAAAAAACACGTATTCACACATACACACATATGTCCTCACATCTTATTATTAATTTACAAATAAATATTAATAACTTATGTTATAATACAAATATATCTTTCTAAATTCATGTGAAATCATTTAAGTTGTACGGATAAATGTAACTTATATAGCAAATGTGAATACACCTATTTTTTAATTTTTATTATAGTTATTGTTAATTATTTTGAGGAGTTTAGTAAATAACTTTTGAAATTATTCAAATTTTACACATTTAATTTTATAAATAATCCAAAGTATTAATTATTTTTCTTCTTAATTGATTCGTGCATATAAGGGTTGGTTTCGTATAATATTCTTCTTGTTTATATTTTTCCTAAGTAAATATTGATAATGATTTTGCTGTTTTAAAATTATTTTGGTTGTGGGCTCTTATATTTTGTATTTATGTGAAAGAGAAAAAACACAGTTTAAGATATTAAATACAATCATCTGGGATAAAATATTATATACTAATAGCATCGTTACCTATATCGATAAGTCATGGAATTCATTGCTTGAACAATATTATTTAATAAAGAAAGAAATTTAACATAACTTATTCATTGTTAAAATTATTAATGATTAGCTGTCAACATAAATTGACTTTTCTTTATTTAAAACATTTTATTATCCAAATAATTTACCTTTTAAAAAAAAATATAAAAATAGGATATTATGCTGTTTTTTCTAGTACTCATAAAAGTTCAAAAAATATTAAAGAATTTCACCTGCAATTAATACTCTCTCAAAGTTTTTCGATTATTGATTAAAGTTTATTAAAAGTATAAATCTTTGTGAATCTTATGCTAGAGAGATATAAGAGAGTGACGCGATAAGAAGCAGAAACTAGAAAAGGAGATACAGAAGAAAAGAGAGTTTGTCTTGTTCTTGTTGTTGATCGTGTGATTGAAAAGAGGACAGAGGAAAAATGGGTTCACCGACATCAAAGGTTGTTTTCCGTACTGTGGTGGTGGCGCTTTTGCTTCTTCTTGTCTTCTACATTGGTCGCCCTCTGTACTGGAAAATCTCCGCCACCGTTCACGACATCCGCAACAACAAGCAAACCGTCAGACAAGGTTTTCTTTCTTCTTTTTGGATTCCGATTTCCAATTTCTGTTACCGTTTTTCAATTACCCTTCTCCTCGCTTCTTCAGGTATTTCCCAAATCGTCATGGAGGCTCAGAAATCGGTGGGGTGGTATCACGACGAGTCCGACTCAGGGGTCCGAGCCAACAATCGAAAGCTGCTTCTTCACAATCCCCTTTCTTCACTTTTTGCGTAGTCAGATACTTATATACATACATACGTGCCACTCCACATTTTCTTTTTTCACGATTCTCTGTTTTTCTTATGTGGTTCTTCTCTTACAGGGACAATAATGATGTAGACTAATTGAATTCGATTGAATCTTATTGAATTAGATTATGAGCATCTTGTTCTACAATTTGGGGGCTTTTCTCTTCTTCTTCTGTTGTACTTATTTGATTTATCATAAGGGTTGATTCTGTGTGGTGTATGAGTAAGCGTGGCAAATAATTTGTATTTGGTATGATTCGATCCAAAAGTAAATATGATTAATGTTCTATATGTATGTTAAGTGCTAATCAAATTGCCATCAGTTATGCACTTACATTGATTGTTTAGCTTCATGTGTGTTATGCACTTAATATTGATTGAACCTTGGCTCAAAGTTTGAATATTCAGCAGAACTGAAATTGAACTGTTGCGGTTCTTAAGAGTTAGTTTGGCTGTTGAATAAATAACACCAGATTATACTAGGAATAACATGGAAATTATTAAATTGAGACTTCTTAGGGTTCAATAATTTGGGAATGGAAAGGATGATTTGGCTCAACGGATAGGAGTAAGATAGAAATAGGCCAATGTGCCATATCACAGAAATAGAACAGTTGTTGTTCTCTTCAGTTTATGCCTAAGCATATATATCTTAGGATACTATTTTTTAAAATGTTTTCCACAAATTTATGGTGTCGGCTGCATCATTCAGATCATCGAAATTTCATACTAAATACTGCAGCCTGGGGATTTTAACAGAATTCTAAGTTTCTGTGGGATATTATCACTGCATTACTGGCTTTTTGTATTCTTCGCGGTAAAAGAATATGTTTAGCTATCTTGAACTCTGGCTTGGGTTTGGATCTGCTGACTGCATACATACCCAACCAGCCAAAAATTTGATCTTGTTTGGCCTTGGTAGGTAGAGGCTCATAGGCCTTAGGAGTAGGAAGTGTTGCCGCAAGCCAAATTTCTGCAGGTGGTGAAGCTGTGAGAGGGAAAGGAAAGGACAATTCCATTCCTCTTCTTTTCTGGTAATTTTATTAAAAACATTGCTTTTTCCCTGTACATGAAACATATGCAGACAATGACAATAATCGAGTGCAAATTGCTGATGTTGCTGGCTTGCTGCAATTTTATCATGTTACTTTGTAGTATGTGATGTTAAATATTATCAAATAACCTTGTTCTCTCCAAGAAACTTGTTACATTCTTGTTCCGTGGGGGTTAATGGAAGACAATCATAGAAATGCATCTAGTAAAAAAGTGTGAACACAAAGGACGCTCATAGAGGAGTCGTCGCCACATTGTTAGAGTACCACTGCAGTATGGATATCCTTGTTTCGCCATTAATTTTAAGTGCTTAAATTTAGTCCCTATTTTTTTTTTCCTTTTGTCTTTTCCTCATTTGAAAAGCAAGCTCCAGTTTTCTTTTATACAAAAAAAAAAATACAAAGTTTCACCTATTAAGGTGAATGAAATGTGTAAGGATCCGTATTCTTTTTCTTTGAAACAAGTTCAAAGATGATAATTAAATTACAGTATTGTTTATTAAGTGATTTAATTACATGTTTAAATATGAATGAGAACTATATGGAGGGTTGTAGATTTTAAGAGCAAGGGAAATTAGTTTTATAGGTAGCATTCCCAAACTTTTTCAAAATATCTAAAATAACCTTTGATTTTTCACTACCACCTCTCACATAAGTACCGAATTTCGAGGGTTTAGGTAATATCAGATTTCGGTTAAAAAATTAGGTAACATATTTAAAAAATTAAAATATATATATATATATATATATTTATATCCATTTTTTTTAATTTTACTTTTAAATACTGTATTAAGAAAAAAAAATGAAAAACAAATAAAATTAAAATAATAACATTAAAAAATAAAAAAACCAAAGAATAACAAACAAAAATAAAAAGATTAAAGAAAAGTTAAAAAAATATATATATATATATATATATATATATATATATATATATATAAATATAAATTTTGATTTTTTTATATTTTTTTTAAAGGTCAATTAATTTTTAATTTTATTTAATTTTTAGTTTTATTTATTTTCTAATTTTATTTTTTTAATACATATAAAAATAAAATTTAATATATATATATATATATATCTCGAAAATTTTGGTAGTTTCCCAAACATGTTTTTTTAAATCTGTTTCAGGGATGCAGTGACTTGAGTAAAAGTTAAAAGGTTATTTTAAAAAATTTGAAGATATTAAAGAAATTTTTAAATTATTTTAAGTTCCCAAAACCAAAAAAAACCAAAAACTGTTACCAATAATTTTGTTATGATTTTAAACTTCCCTTACTTTGATATGTTTCAATAATTATATAATTATTTTTTTGGCTAATAGTTTCTGTCTAATTATTTATTAATTAATTCATGGTTGTGATAATTAAATTTTGACTTTTGGAAAATATATAATTTTTAATCAAAAAAACGTAAGCTGTAAAAAATTAACTGTTACCGTATATTATTAACAAAAAGTTTACAATAAATTAAACTTATGGTACACTATTTTATCTTAAATATTAAAAAAATTAACTTTTTCTATACAACGCATTAACCTTGCTTAAAAGTTAAAAATAATCATATACGCCAAATATACATGAATTCAATTAATGTTGATAGATACAAGAAAACAAATTATATCGTAATCAATGCAAACACGGTTTTGGAAAAATTGCACCAAAACTTCCAATTTCGAAAATCAAATTCAACTTTGTTTTCTCAGTTAACGTGACGATTTTCATTTAAACACATTTATACAGAAATCGCCAAAATATGATTATTAATTTAAAAAAAAATGGAAATCGTTTACACTACCTATGTCGGTGTTGGTAACTTTTTAAAATGCGGCCGTATGATAATTTGCATAAAAAAGTACACCTTTTGTTAAAATAATTGACTGTACTTCGAAAGTCTCTAACATTTTCGTTGCTAGTCCAACAAATACATGTAATTTATTTTTAAAAAAATTATTGTATACAGATCATCAATATTTGTATTTTAAATTACTGAAAATTTAAAATATCAAACTGAATATAGATTTTGACTTAGTCTGTTAACATTAAATGCTACAATAAATATGGGGAGTTTAAATTAATTAACAATTAAATAATAGTGCACATGAATCTTCCCTGAGCAGTGACCACATGGGTCAATTTGCAATCTGATTGATATGCTCAAATTAATACAAACACTAATTAAACTAATAATTTCATAACCATATTGTGAACACGACACAGTTGAAAATGTGGGAAGTTTTACGGTTATTAATGTTTGGTTTTATGCACCAGGTATACATATTTTAATACGAGAGATTACGAGACTTGCGTACAAGTTGTCCACTTCTTCGGTTTCAAAATGCGTGTTCGTGTAAACATTGAATTTATACATTCTGGGCGGATTAATCTTCAAACGTGACTAGACTGCACGTAACATGTTTGAATAAAAAAAGGAGTATTCAGGTAGCATGTGACATCAGTCTGAAATTTCAATGGCTACTTTTGGTGTGTGAAGTCAAAGTTGAAGTACCAACAAACACGTGGAAGTATAATTTATTTCTCTCTTCTCATACTCTCTATCATATATCCTCTCATTTAAACGTGCAAGCGGTGCGATTCCATTCCTCAAATTCAAGAATTTCAAGAATTGCAGGTATAGTGTTTGTTTGAAGGATGGTGAGAATGTGGTTAGCAGTAGCAGTGGTGTTGCTGTTCGTAGGAGGGTTTGTGGAGGGAAAACCTCATCGGATTCTGGTGGATACAGACGTAGACACCGATGATTTCTTTGCTCTTCTCTACCTTCTCAAACTCAACACATCACAGTTTAAATTGGAGGTATATCCTTCCATCAAATCAATGCAACACTTTCTCTTTCTTCTTCTGATTTTTTTCTTTCTTCATCACTCATTTTGGAGATCATTCATCTGTTACTTCCTCACCTAAACACCAAAATACTTCTTCTGTACCAAATTACTCAAGAGTTTTTTTATTACCAAAATGAAATCTTATTCATGAGTTTTTTTTTTATTTTTTTTTTTTTTTTCATTTAATTGTAAATAAAAGAGGCATGTCTATGTCTTCCCAGTTTTTTGTCAACAACAGTCGTATGCGTGCTCGAATTTCTCCCCTGCAATTTGGAATTTTTTAACAAGGATTCAGATTTTTGGATATTTAATTTTTTTTAGCTTGTCTTATTTGTCTATCTCTTTCCAAGGGTTCACATTACTCCTTTGTTTAGTTAGGTAATAGTTTGAAGAAAAAGTGTACGATAAAAATGAGGTTTTTTATTCAATGAAAAAGATAATGAATTTGACTAGGAAAAATTAATAAATTAATAAATGTTAGTACGTTATTTTTTGTTTTTAGTGGTGTGAACGATATCACACTCTAGGAATAATTATCACATGTCATCTCAAATTAATTGACTTTGGTAAACCTAGTTCATGAAAAGTAAAAACTCGTATTTATTGCTAGAAAATTATTAAAGAAGTGATATTTACTCAAATATAAAAGTTATAAATTGAAAAGTAAAAGAAAGAAAGGTTATATTATACCTCTTGAAGGAAATATGAAGGTAAAATATGGTTTGGAAATAATTTCGTAATTTGTTTATGAACTAGTTATGAAGGTATTCTTTTGTGTGTGTGGTGGAAACAATTTTAGGGCATCACCATCAGTGCAAATGCTTGGACCAATGCTGGACATGCTGTTAATCAAATTTACGATCTGCTTTACATGATGGGTCGAGATGATGTTGCAGTTGGAGTCGGCGGCGAAGGGGGAATACTCTCAAATGGTACCATACTCCCCAACGTTGGTGGATATCTTCCAATCATAGAACAGGTTTCTTACCTTGTATCTATCTTTTTGCAAACCTTACTTTTTCCTAAATACGAGGAATTATTGTTGACAAGGATAACATACATAAGTCAGAATCTGCTCAATAGTCAGACGATAAATTATTATTAATAAATTAAATTACAAAATAATGATATAATGACTCATTTTGACGCACTTTTAACCTATTATTTTAATTATTCTTAGATTATCATATCACGTTACTAGAAAATATTTTTTGGGTTAAATATATTTTTGGTCCGTTAAGTTTCAGTAAAATTTGAAATTAGTCTTTTTACAAAAATTTTGACCAATTTAATCATTCATCTTAAAAAATACGTAAATTTAGTCATTTTAACCAAATTTTGTTAAATTTATATGATGTTTCAAACGCATTTCATGATAGTATTTGAATTGTTTACACCGTTTGACACATTTTCGCTTTAATGTTAACTCAAATATTATCATAATATGCGTTTAAAATGTCAAATAAATTTAACAAAATTTGTTCAGAAGGACTAAATTCACGCATTAAGATAAAGAACTAAATTAGTATAAGATTTCGAAGAGGAATTAATTCAAAATTCACTGAAACTTGAGGATCAAAATATATTTATGTACTTTTAACTCATAACTCCAATCATTCTTACATTATATTACACTATTAAAAAAAATAAAAATAGATAATTAAAGAGTGATCGAAATGATGAGTTAAAGGTAGATAAAAAAGTGGGTTCAAATATCATTTATCTTGAATTATATTATATTGAAAAAAAATATTTATATGCATGTGATTTAAGGATTATTGTTGTCTTGAAGCAGGGAATGACAACAGTAGGAGATTGCAGGTACAGGCAAGCCATTCCTGTTGGTGCTGGAGGGCGTTTGGACATTGATGCCAATTATGGTATCAGGAAAGCTTTCCTACCACAGGTGTGTAAAATTGAAATTGTACTAATTTAATGATTAATTATGTTTAGAGATTAGGTTAATAATTTTGTATGATGAAATTAGGGGAGTAGGAAATACAGTCCAATGCAACAAGCAAGTGCACAGGAAGTGTTGATTGAAAAAGTATCTTCAGGTCCGATAACAGTGATTGTGATTGGAGCACACACAAACATTGGAATCTTCGTAATGAATAAGCCAGAGCTGAAGAAGAACGTGGAGCGTATATATATAATGGGTGGAGGTGTAAGGTCAAGCAACCCAACAGGTTGCTGTCCCAAGAATGCTTCATCTTCTTGCGTGCCTCGCCAGTGTGGTGACCGTGGCAACATCTTCACGGATTATAATACTAACCCTTTTGCAGAATTCAATATATTCGGAGATCCTTTTGCAGCATACCAGGTCAGATATACATTTCTATATTCATAAAACCACTTCTTCATTCTAACTAATTCGTATTATAATAACACAAACATTTTATTTTATACTAATTAATGAATTGCTCAAACTTGGCAATATATAAATATACAAACATTATGCGACCTTTTCTTTTAACTCTTTGTGCTCATTTTTTTTATAAAAATTAGACTTCCTTTTATAAATTTGTGATATTGAAAATCCTAATCTATAACAATATATAAAGGAAATTCTCCTTTCTGTGTCTATATTTCAAAATGTCAATTTTACCCTTTAAATATAATAATTTATTAAATTTTTAAAAATTGACTGTTATTTTTACAAGCTTTTTATAAAATTGGCTATCTATGTTTCTTCTCTTCTTTTTATTTATTTATCAATGATTATTTTTTTATCTGTTCTGATATATTTCACTTTATTTTTAATAAATATAATTTTAATTTATATATTAACTTAATAACATTACAATATTATCACTTACTAATGTAATATCACGCATATTTAAAAAATACATACACAAAGGCACGATAGTGCCTATGTTTATGCTAGTTTAGTGTAAAGATTATTTACTAATATTATGTAAGTAATAATACTGCTAATTATAAAATAATAAAATTTGACAATTACCAATGGGAAAGAGGTATTGCTTTCATATTTCAAGAAAAAAATATCATTAGTAATGGTGATTATTGATATAGAGTTTATTTAAGTTTTAAATGTTCTATAAATTTATTTGCAAATAAGTTTTTATTATATATATATATATATATTTTCTTTTTGTTTTTAAAGTATCTCATTATTTAATTTTGCTATTAATGAAATGACATAATCATTACTTTCATCTTCTCATCTCTAATTTTGTAATCAATTTGTCTCTTTTCATTTCAATCTTTTTTTCAACTCTAAGAGGAAATGAGTGAGCTAAATGACAAGTTAAAAGTGATTGGGATATGGCATGACAACGAAGACTAACTAGTTATCCATTGTAAAAAGGTTTACGGAGCAGACATTTAAATTTATCAATCTACATTGTTGAAAATCATTTAAATGTGAGTCAAAGTTTCACATTGAGGAAAAAAAGCAAAGTTAAACACTGTATAAGATAAAATGCTTATAACCTCGTTGCCTAAAGATGTTGAGTTAAAAATGGTGTCAAATAACTTTTATGTGTAAGACCAATATCATGTATATAAAACCACAATCTCTCAATCAATACAACCACGTATGGTAAAATATATAAACCCAAACTACATAACCCTCCTCGCCCATCAATACTTTTTAATATTTTATTGTTGTATAGTATAGGCCCTAAATATTTTCATTTACTATTTTATTAATATCATATAATTACAAAATACAAATCTAAATTTTATTTCATGTTCTTCTTCGATATATATTTTTTTTCTTCATAATATGCTTCATTATTTACTTTGTTTTTATAATATACTAATTTTTTTAAAGAACTTGTTTTTCATAATTTAGTACATCTCTTAGGAATTTATAGTGTCTTAAAAAGTAAAAATTAAAAAATTATTATTTCAACATTTTCTATAAAGAAGTTAAAAGTGGTATCTTTTTTGGGGAGCATTATGTAACCTTTACTTAGTTGATTGAAGTCGTATAAAAAAAATGTGTTGATGACCAGATGTATCTGGATATTTAGGTGATTCATTCTGGAATTCCAGTCACTCTTGTTCCTGTGGATGCAACAAACACAATCCCCATCACTAAAGATTTCTTTGATGAATTTGAAAAGAGCCAAGACACATACGAGGCACAGTACTGTTTCAAATCCTTGAAAATGGCTCGTGATACTTGGTTTGACGACCAATTCTTTTCGGTAATTTCTTGATGAAGCCATGCATGCCTATTGTTTTCAGTTGCTAACAATTGAACCGACTTTGTTTGATGAATATTGCAAAGTAAAGTAGCTACTCTTCATACTAATACCAATTAATTGTTGGCAGAGTTATTTCATGTGGGACTCTTTCGCAGCTGGTATAGCAGTTTCAACCATGAGTAAACCCAATAACCAAAATGGAGAAAATGAATTTGCTGAAATGGAGTATATGAACATAACTGTAATAACTTCAAACAAACCTTATGGAGTATCTGATGGCTCTAACCCCTTCTTTGATGGCCGAAGAGTTCCTAAGTTCAATCTAGAGAAAGGTGGGGTGCATAGTGGTCATGTTCAACAAGGACTTAGAGATCCACTTTGCTTTGTGAAAAATGGTAAAGGTAGATGTCAGGTAATTATTACTTTCCCTTTTGGATTGCAACTTCAATTTGTTACATCCACTTTCACACGTACATATAGTAAATGTTAATGTCTTATGTATTGAAAACATGTTCTATACACAGGATGGTTACACAAAAGAGGTTAGTGGTCCAGACTCAGTGAGGGTACTTGTTGCCACAAAAGCAAAGCCTAACAAGGATGTTAGGAGCAAACTTGACAGAGAATATTTCATAAGCTTCTTGAATGTATGGTAAATTTTTTACTATATTGTTCAAACTTCTTTCAAGATTTATGAATCAGACTGTTCTTATCATGGCGTGTAAGGAAACTGAATATCAATTATTTGTGCTCTGACTATATGAACGGATTCTAAAAGTGGCAAGTGTATATGAATCTGATTTTTTGTATTGTGTCGAATGAAAGGTTCTGAAGGATCTACAAAATTCAGGGAGGTTCAACTTCACCACACAGTTTCCTTATCACAAAGAAGTAACTTACAAGCCAAATTTTCAGAATAAAACACTGGGGAAACCTGTTGTGTTTGACATGGACATGAGTGCAGGAGATTTTCTTGCTCTAATTTACCTCCTAAAAGTGCCTGTTCAAGTAATCGACCTTAAGGTATCCTTATTTTTTCATTTTTTGTTGTTTCTTGATTTACACTTAAGTTCTTAAGAAGTTCAATATTATGATGAAATATTTACGCAATTGCACTCAGGGAATCATTGTGAGCCCAACAGGATGGACTAATGCAGCAACAATAGATTCCGTCTATGACTTACTTCACATGATGGGTCGTGACGATATCCCAGTTGGTCTTGGAGATGTTTTTGCAATGAATCAATCGGATCCAGTATTCGGAGCTGTTGGAGAATGCAAGTATATAAAAGCCATTCCCCATGGAAGTGGGGGATTACTGGACTCTGACACTCTTTATGGTCTTGCTCGTGATCTACCACGCAGCCCACGAAGGTGTTTTTCTGTTACCTTTATGGCTTTGAATGTATTGCGTATCAACATTATAATGCATCAAAATTCTTGCGTAACCATTGTTAAGTGTTTATGCATTTTGTACCTTTGATAACTCGTAACAAGGTTATATACTGGCTTGTTCGCACTTAAATATTTCCAGTGTTTGTTATCAGCAACTGGCTAACGCACGAACCATTTCAGGTATACAGCAGAGAACTCTGTGAAGTTTGGAGCTCCTAGGGACACAGATCACCCTGAACTCAGACAACCACTGGCCATGGAAGTTTGGGAGTCTATATTACAAAAAACTAAACCGGAGTCTAAGATTACAGTATTGACTAATGGACCCTTGACTAATCTGGCAAAGGTTGTATCGATGAAAAACATAAGCTCAAGAATTCAGGTGAGTTATGGTATGTATCTGTTACCATCTATTTGAAATAGTTGCGTATATCAGCAAGAAGAATTAGCTGCTATGAAAGTGGCTCGAGAGTAACTCCAGAAAAAAAATTGTAGTCATTTTGGTAAAATTAGCCAAAAGGAAACATTTGATTCTGCATTTAACATTTTTCCCACGAATGATTAAAATATGCGTATTGGACTGATAGCAGCGGAGCAAGGAATAACAATTTCAAAACGTTGCAGGATGTATATGTAGTTGGGGGACACATTAGCAGCACTGTCAATGGCAAGGGAAATATCTTTTCAGTTCCTTCCAACCAATATGCTGAGTTCAATATGTTCTTGGATCCTTTAGCAGCCAAGACAGTGTTTGAATCAGAAGTTAACATCACACTCATTCCACTCAATACCCAGCGCAGAGCAAGTTCATTTTCAGCCATTATAGGCGAATTGCGTAGAACACCAAGAACACCAGAGGCTGTGTTTTCCGAACGTCTGCTGTCAAGCCTATACCGTTTAAAGCAATCTCATAGCATATATCAGCATATGGTACAAAATCCTGTCCACAGCCTTTTCCTTTCTAGCTTTTCACATCTTAACCTCATAAGTTATGCTTAAACTTCACAAAACGTGTGACACAAAAAGGAGAATAATCAACTTTAGAATCATTTTAACAGAATTCCTCTTAAGATGAATGGTGATTCCAATTTAGTTCCTATAGGAGTATATGTTTATTTTTATTTTCAGTGTAAGACCACTATGAAATAGGGAATTTGGATGTTTTGCTAATTTTGTTGTGTTAACTCGAAATGTAGATAGAAGAACTAAACCTAAAAATATGTCAGTAAAAGAATAAAAATATGGAGGATTTAGATACAAAGATTAAGACAAAAAGTTTGTGCTGCAGATGTAAGAACCAAATGATTGATTAAACGTTTAGAAATTGCATTAGACAAAAGTAGATTAGATAGGATTAGTTCTTGTTTCAACTATTTGAGTCCTTTGTGTTTGCAGGACACGTTCTTGGGAGAAATTCTAGGCGCAGTTGTCTTGGGTGATAGCTATTCAGGTCTTGACCCAAAATTTGAGGAGAAGCCCATTAAAATTTTGGCTGATGGCAATGAATCAAGTGATGGAAAAGTTGTGGTGGATGAAAAAGGTGGAAAATTAGTGAGAATTTTAAGCAGTGTAGATGCCAAAGCTTACCAAAGTTTGTATGCAAACAAGCTTGGTCTTAAGGAACAGTCAGCCAAGATAAGTAGCTTTGAGGAACAGCGGAGAAGATGGAGTTCTCCTCACAATTAAAATTAGAGATCATCACTTCACTTTGTCTAGAAAGTGGAATTTATTTCTAATTCAATCTCATTAAACTAGATCAATGAGACAATGTATATCATATCTCTGGATAACGCAAAATCTTAGACAAATTTCAATCTACTTTTTACTTCTTAATTGCTACCGCGTTCAACTTTGAGCAATGAAGAAAAAAAAAGTGTCTTGGAGGATGCCGAATCTTGCTCCTTCAATTTCAGATTAATGAGAACTCACTAACTTGTGATTTCTGAGCATGTATACCAATTATGGAATATCTTGTAGTATAACTTCAGTAGTTGAAGCAACTGCACTATAAAATAGAGATCTAAGTACAGTCAGCAGAAAAGAATAAAACGGATTACAAAACCTTTATGCTTTTAGAAAATAGCTCTATAGTTATATTACTACCATAGGAGAGATTTGAGCTGTGAAGCATCATATCTTTTCAGGATTCCCCTTGTCTTGAATACCAATTTAAGAAAAATTTCAGCTGTCCCTCCCCACTTTCATCTTCCAAAATAAAGTAATTTTATATCTGCACGAAAGAATGTAACTTATGCTACATTTACCATGTAATGACAGTATTGACACTAATCTAGGATCTTGCCCCACCCAAATTCTCCAAACACTTTACCTGGTCTTAGTTGCATAAAATCAATCAAAGGAAATCTAACAAAAGACAATGTAACGAATAATAACTACAAAACCACTTACCACTCCAAAAAAACTCCACCTTACCTCACTTCCACCCTTAAACTGATTTAACTTCTCTATATCAATTTAAGGGATTTGATAAGGTTTATATTCTATTCCATTAAAAGAGAAAAGATATTTGTCACTTACCTTTTTAAATGTCTTGTTTTTTTCCATCAGATTATGTTAAATATAGATTTATAATCCGTTTTTTGATAGAAATAATTTTTGCTCTCTTAATATCAAAGTGGATTCAAAAATTGAAACATCTAATAAATATATCGATTGTACAATTTGATGCACAGAATTTGTCTCCCTAAGTGGACAAAAAAAAGTTAAAGAGAAGGTCTTATTGTGAACTAGATAGAAAGGAACATATATCTGTTTATGAAAATCCATACTGCACCAAATTAAAAAAACGCATAAGTTACAAATCAGAATGTTTTTCAGCTAAAGTTTTTGTAATCATTACCCTGATCAGTGTTTCGAGCTTATTCTTGACATGGCACTACTCTTGCTTCACCTGTTGCAGACAATTGAGGCTCCTGCAGCAATTGTAATATATAAAATTGTGACCAAAGCTAGAAATTAGGCCTTGTTGATGTTATTCAAACTTTTGAGCTACCCTTTAGGAGTCTAAAATTTAATACGTTGTCTGAAGATAAATAACTTAAGCGTCTATTTCATGTTCCTCACAAAAGTTGCAGAAAGCAATGCAACAATTCTCTACCCCGAGCCCCAATGCTGTGGCCAGACAGAAAATTTATCTCAGCCAAAGTTTATAATCGAAACCGAATTGACACCACCAATTTTTTTCTACTAAGACTAACATCTAAAATGCATAGTCTGTTAGTATGTTACTGGAATTCTTCATGAATCAACAAGAACACAGATGTTGCAAAACAAAAAATACAACTTAATTGCAAAAACAGGGTGTCTTTTTGTTCAGATTATTAGGGTTGGGTCCATAGAAAAGTGATAATACCTTGAGCTGCTACCCACGAGCATCAACTTTTTTGAAGTTTAATACTTTTCTGTTGTCTGCACAAGAAGGTGAAATCGTGCACTTTTCCTAAGCCACTTAGGGGAGGGTTAGAAGGACCGTAAGACCAGGGGTAAAAGAGGCAGAAATTGTGGCTTGACACGTGGGTTCTGATGCATATAAAAAAGGGAGAAAAAGTTCAAGACGGAAAATAGCAAACACAAGATTGAATAGGTATGAGTGTTCTGGTCAGCAATATTAAAAGTTGATTAGGGGAGAGAACACCAGGGAGGGTATGATTCTGCTCCTTCTCTCTAATTCTTTCCTCTGCAGTCTTTGACGTTTCCTTTGTAGTTTTCTTCTGTGCATCTCCTCTCTGTAATTTTTGCTACAGTAGCCATCACTCCCACTGTAAGAAACTCTTGAGAAACAATGCATATCACAGAGCATATTGTTTATTTATTCAATTTCTTATTTCCCCTTGTTTTGAATCCACACCCATTACAATTGCAAACTCACATAGCAAAGGTAAGGTCATTGAAAAGCCTCTCGGAATCTTCAAACAAAAGAGACACAACACAACTTCAAACAAAAAAGTTCCGGTTGCCCTTCTCTCACCATAGGTAAGAAAACAAGACCCACAAAAAATAAGGATTTGTTGTGCAAGCGGTGCTATTCCTTTCCTCAAATTCAACTGTCTTTTTGGTAATGGTACTATGCTTCTTCAAATTCAACAGTTGCAGGTATGGTGTTTGTTTAAAGGATGGTGAGAATGTTGGTAGCAGTAGCAGTGGTGTTGTTGATTGTAGGAGGCTGTGTGGAGGGAAAGCCTCATCGGATTCTGGTGGATACAGATGTTGGCACTGATGATTTATTTGCTCTTCTCTATCTTATCAAACTCAACACATCACAGTTTAAATTGGAGGTAAGTCTTCTATCAAAATAATAAAACACATCTCTTTCTTCTTCCGAATTCTTTCTTCTTTGTCAATCATTCATTCATTCATTTCTTCCCAACCAAAATATTGAAGAGTCTTTTATTACCAAAATAAAAGCTTATTGATGAGTTATTTTTTTTTAATTTAATTTTAAATAGAACAGGCATGCCTTCCCAGTTGCCGATAGTCTTAATCCTAGGAGTGGCCTGCGAGAACTTTTATCAATTCTTACACAAGGATTAAGATTTTTGGATATTTAAATATATATCTTTTTCATGTCACATTATACTTTTTTTTTTTTGCTTTTCTTATTTGTCTGTATCTTTCAAATGGTTTACTTTACTCCTTTTTTGGGCAGGGAGTGTAAAATATGAATGATTGATTTTATATAATTTGAATAAAAAGTGAATGGAGAAAAGTATTTTGATTTAATTGAAACATAATGAATTAGAATAGGAAATTATCTGTCTGCATGAGATTGATTTTATTGAATTAATACTTAGAAAAGTTTTTTTTTTCAGTTTAATGTAAAATTGCTTTCAAATGTGTTTTCTTTTAGTTTTATACGATTTGATATAAAAAATAGTTGGGAAAAAAATTATTTCTTAAATATATTAATATTTTAAAATATTATTTAGTAATTTTAATAATCTATAACAATATATACAAATTTTTTGTTCATATTTCAAAATTTCAATTTTATTCTTTAAAATATAATTATTTATTAAATTTTAAAAAATGATTATTATTTTTATTAATTTTTTATAAAATCGTCTATCTCTGCTTTTTTTTTTCTTATTTATTAACTGTTATTTTTTCATCTTTTCTTCTATATTTCATTTTATTTTTAATAAATATAATTTTATTTTATATATTAACTTAATAATATTACAATATCATTTACTAATATAATACCACATATATTTAAAAAATGCATGCGTGCGTATGTGTTTACACTAATATTTATAAAATAAATAAATAAAACTAACAAATATAATTATTTTAAAAAAATAAATATTGAATATGAGGGTAAATTATTCCACAAATTCACTATTTTCTTCCCACCTTATTGTGCGTGTTCTCTTTCAAAATTTCCTATAAATCACCACAGATCAAATACACACACAACCCTCACAAATAATATGAAATCAATTCCCAGAAAGCCTCCTGTACTGTAAACTTCTTGTACCAAACAAATGATACATTTCTTGAATTCCTTTCCAAATAAAGTAGTATTTTGTTAAGTACTACTTTATTGATCACTGAAATTAATCAACATTCTGGTGATTTATACTCAAGTATAAAAGTAATAAACTAAAAAGTAAAAGAAAGAAAGATTATATTATATCCTCTTGAAGGAAGTATTTGGGTAAAACATGGTTTGAAAATAATTTCCTAATTTGTTTATGAACTAGTTATGAAGGTATTTTTAGTGTGTGGTGGTAACATTTTCAGGCCATAACCATAAATGCAAATGCTTGGACCAGTGGTGGACATGGTGTTAATCAAATTTATGATTTGCTATACATGATGGATCGAGACGATGTTGCAGTTGGAGTTGGCGGTGAGGGTGGAATACTCCAAAATGGTACCATACTCCCTAATGTTGGTGGATATCTTCCGATCATAGAACAGGTTTCTTACCTTATATCATTTATTTACCTTTTGCAACCCTTAAGTTTCCTTAAATACCTGGGATACTGTTGAAAAGGACAACATAATTAAGTCAGAATTTGCTCAACTGTCACATTTATAAGTAAGGTGACAAATTGTATAAAAAGGAAAAATGTGTTTGTAAATGGAATGGCTAGACTTCATCTCGGTTGATACAGTAAAATTATATTTGCAGTATTATCTCCATGGAGTTGAGAGTTTCATGATAGTTTTGTTCTGATTTTTAAAGAATATGAGATTATTATGTGTAGTTAGAAAAACTTTTGTATTATTTAAAATGGTCCAAATTATATTATATGGAAAAAAGGAATTTATGTGCATGTGTTTTAAGGATTATTATTCTCTTGAATCAGGGAATGACAACAGTAGGAGATTGCAGGTACAGGCAAGCCATTCCTATTGGTGTTGGAGGGCGTTTGGACATTGATGCCAATTATGGTCTCAGGAAAGCTTTCCTACCACAGGTGTGTAAAATTCAAATTATACTTATTTAATGATTAATTATGTTTAGAGCATGATTAATTGTGAGTTTAGAGATTTGGTTGATAATTGTAGAATGAAATTAGGGAAGTAGGAAATACAGACCAATGCAACAAGCAAGTGCACAGGAAGTGTTGATTGAAAAAATATCTTCTGGTCCGATAACACTGCTTGTGATTGGAGCACACACAAACATTGGAATCTTCCTAATGAATAACCCGCACCTGAAAAAGAACGTGGAGCGTATATATATAATGGGTGGGGGTGTAAGGTCAAGCAACCCAACAGGTTGTTGTCCTAAGAATGCTTCATCTTCCTGCGTGGCTGGCCAGTGTGGTGACTGTGGCAACATGTACACAGACTACAATACTAACCCTTTTGCAGAATTCAATATATTCGGAGACCCTTTTGCAGCATACCAGGTCAGATACACATTTTCTTATGCATAAAACCACACTTTTATCTTCTCATCTCAAAACTCAAAAAATTATTTCAACATTTTTTATTGATGTTAGAATCTTTTGTGGAGGAGCCATTATATAATCTCTATTTAGTTGATTGAAGTCATATAAAAAAATATGTTGGTGACCAGATAATATCTGGATATTTAGGTGATTCATTCTGGAATTCCTGTCACTCTTGTTCCTCTGGATGCAACAAACACAATCCCCATCACTAAAGATTTCTTTGATGAATTTGAAAAGAGCCAAGACACATACGAGGCACAGTACTGTTTCAAATCCTTGAAAATGGCTCGTGATACTTGGTTTGACGACCAATTCTATTCGGTAATTTCTTAATGAAGACATGCATGCCTATTATTTTCAGTTGTCAACAACTGAACCCACTTTGTTTGGTGAATATTGCAAAATTACTACTCTTCATACTAATACGAATTCGTTGTTGGCAGAATTATTTTATGTGGGACTCTTTTGCCGCTGGTATAGCCGGCTCAATCATGAGTAAACCCAATAACCATAATGGAGAAAATGAATTTGCTGAAATGGAGTATATGAACATAACTGTAATAACTTCAAACAAACCTTATGGGGTATCCGATGGCTCTAACCCTTTTTTTGATGGCCGAAGAGTTCCTAAGTTCAATCTAGAGAAAGGTGGGGTGCATAGTGGTCATGTTCAACAAGGACTTAGAGATCCACTTTGCTTTGTGAAAAATGGGAAAGGTAGATGTCAGGTAATTGTTACTTTCCCTTTTGGATTGCAACTTCAATTTGTTACGTCCACTTCCACACTTACATATAGTAAATGTTAATGTGTTATGTACTGAAACATGTTCTATACACAGGATGGTTACACTAAAGAGGTAAGTGGTCCAGACTCAGTGAGGGTACTTGTTGCCACAAAAGCAAAGCCTAACAAAGATGTTAGGAGCAAACTTGACAGAGAATATTTCACAAGCTTCTTGAATGTATGGTTGATTTCTTACTATATTGTTCAAACATCTTTCAAGATTTATGAATCACACTGTTCTATCATGGCGTGTAAGGAAAACTGAATAATATTTATTTCTGCTCTGACTATATGAACGGATTCTAAAAATGGAAAGTGTATCTGAATCTGAATTTTTGTATTGTGTCGAATGAAAGGTTCTGAAGGATCCACAAAATTCAGGGAGGTTCAACTTCACCACACAGTTTCCTTATTACAAAGAAGTAACTTACAAACCAAATTTTCAAAATAAAACACTGGGGAAACCTGTTGTGTTTGACATGGACATGAGTGCAGGAGATTTTCTTGCTTTATTTTACCTCCTAAAAGTGCCTGTTCAAGTAATCGACCTTAAGGTATTCTTATTTTTTCATTCTTAATTGTATATTTGATTTACACTTAAATTCTTAAGAAGTTGAATATTATGTTGAAATATATACGCAATTGCACTCAGGCAATCATTGTGAGTCCTACTGGATGGACTAATGCAGCAACAATAGATTCCATCTATGACTTACTGCACATGATGGGTCGTGACGATATCCCAGTTGGTCTTGGAGATCTTTTTGCAATGAATCAAGCAGATCCAATATTTGCAGCTGTTGGAGAATGCAAGTATATAAAAGCCATTCCCCATGGAAGTGGGGGGTTACTGGACTCTGACACTCTTTATGGTCTTGCTCGTGATCTGCCACGCAGCCCACGAAGGTGATTTTCAGTTACTTTTATGGCTTTGAATGTATTGTTTATCAGCATTAGAATGCATCAGAAGTTAGTGAAATCATGTAGGCCAAGTGGAATGGAAGCTGCTATTGGAAGTAGAGAAATAATGAAATATATGTCATGCAGAAATGAACCGTGTTATTTGGGACACAATATGATGAAAGAATTATTTTGCTTGAATAGAGTATTATTATAATATTTCATTCAATTGTTGCGTAACCTTTGTTAAGTGTGTCATGCATTTTGTAACTTGGATACCTTGTAACAAGGTTATATATTAGTTTCCTCGCACTTAAATATTTCCAGTGTTTGTTTCCAGCAACTGGCTAACACACTAACCATTTCAGGTATACAGCAGAGAATTCTGTGAATTTTGGAGCTCCCCGGGATACTGATCACCCTGACCTCAGACAACCACTGGCCTTGGATGTTTGGGAGTCTATATTACAAAAAACTAAACCAGGGTCTAAGATTACAGTGCTGACTAATGGACCCTTGACTAATCTGGCAAAGGTTGTATCGATGAAAAACATAAGCTCAAGAATTCAGGTGAATTACAGTATGTATTAGTTATCATCTATTTGAAATAGTTGTATATATCAGCAAGAACAATTACCTACTGTGGAAGTGCCTTGAGAGTACCCCCTAGAAAAAAAGTTCTAGTCATTTTGGTAATATTAGCCAAAAGGAAACATTTGATTCTGCATTTAACATTTTTCCTCGAATGATTAAGATATGTGTATTGTACTGATAGCATCATAACAAGGAATAACCATTCCAAAATGTCGCAGGATGTATATGTCGTTGGTGGACACATTAGCAGCACTGTCAATGACAAGGGAAATATATTTTCAGTTCCTTCCAACCAATATGCTGAATTCAACATGTTCTTGGATCCTTTAGCAGCCAAGACAGTGTTTGAATCAGAAGTTAACATCACACTCATTCCACTCAATACCCAGCGCAGAGCAAGTTCGTTTTCAGCCATTATAGACGAGTTGCGTAGGACACCAAGAACACCAGAGGCCGTGTTTTCCAAGCGTCTGCTGTCAAGGCTACACCATTTAAAGCAATCTCATACCATGTATCAGCATATGGTATAACTCCAGCTCACGGTTTTTTTCTTTCTAGCTTTTCGCATCTTAACCTCTCTAAATTTGTGATTAGAAAACGTTAAGAAATTGCATTAGAAAAAGATAGATTAGAGAAGATTAGTTCTTGTTTCCACTATTTAAGTCCTTTGTGTTTGCAGGGCACGTTCTTGGGAGAAATTCTAGGCGCAGTTGTCTTGGGTGATAGCTATTCAGGTCTTGATCCAAAATTTGAGGAGAAGCCCATTAAAGTCTTGGCTGATGGCAATGAATCAAGTGATGGAAAAGTTGTGGTGGATGAAAAAGATGGAAAATTAGTGAGAATTTTAACGACTGTGGATACCAAAGCTTACTATAATTTATATGCAAACAAGCTTGGCCAAGAGGAGCAGTCAGCTAAGATAGGGAGTTTTGAGGAACAACGGAGAAGATGGAGTCATCCTCAGTTAGAATTAGAGATCATTACATCACTGTTTACTAAGTGAAGCTTAAACATAACTTGATATAAATAATTTAGATGCGAGATTTATCATATCTTTACTTTAACGTGAAATCTTAAACACATTCCAATCTAGTTTTTAGATCAATTGCTTCTTGATTGCTATCGCGTTCAACTTTGAGTAATGAAGAAAAAAAAAAGCTATCAAAGACTAATTTGTCTGTTATTGCTCTAACTTATCATAAAATATGAATTGCTAAAATGATTTAATTTTTCATTTGCTAAAATGTAACTTGGCCAAGTGTGTATTAGTAAACAGTTTTATAACCAAATACACTGCTATAAACCAAAAAGTATACAGTTCTGTCCAGTAACTTTAATACCTATTCATGCACTATTTTAATTTTTATCCTCAATATTCTAACAAAATTATTTATTCTTAATATAAATGATGTATTCCCACGTTAGGTTTGAGACACGGATAATACCATAGGATTTGATCTGACAAGTGAAGAAGCATCATATCTTTTCAGGATTCCCCTTATCTTGAACACCAATTTAAAAGAATTTTCAGCTGTCCCTCCCCAGTTTCATATTCCAAAATAAAGTGACTTTATATCTGCACAATCTTCAACCACTATATTTTTTAACCCACAAGTGAATGTGCCAACAAATAACTTATGCTACATTTTCCACATAATGACAACATTGTCACTAATCTAGGATCTTGCCCCACCCAAATATTCCAAACACTTTACCTGGTCTTACTTTCTTTAAATCAATCAAAGCAAATCTAACAAAAGTCCATGTAACGAATAATAACTACAAAACCACTCGCCACTCCAAAAAACCCCCACCTTACCTCATTTCTACTCTTGAAATTAGTTAAACTTATCTATATTAAGGTGTTTGATAAGGTTTGTATTCTATTCCATTAAAAGAGAAAACATATTTGTCACTTACATTTTTTAACCTTTTTTTTATTCATTACACTAAGTTAAATATAGATTTATAATCCATTTTTTAATAGAAATAACTTTTGTTTTCTTAATATCAATTTGGATTCAAGAATTTAAACATCTAGTAATGTATCGATTGTACAATTTGATGCACAACATTTGTCTCCCTAGGTAGAAAAGAAAAAAAGAAAGAGAAGATCTTATTGTGAAAACAATCAAACTAGATAGAAAGGAACTTATATATGTTTATGGAAACCCATACATTCATCAGACACACAACATTAAAGAGAATTTTCACCAAAACAAGTGGATCACAAAATACTCTTGTCTCCCTTCTCTACAAATTCACACACATCCTTAGAAACTAAATTCCATCATTGGAATTGACCCGCCAGCTGCCACTATCTGTTGCTCAAGCTGCACCAAATAAAAAGAACACAAATTACAAATCTGAACTATACAGAATGTTCTTCAGCTAGAGTTTTCGTTATCGTTACCCTGATCATTGTTTCAAGCTTATTCTTCACATGACAGTACTCTTGCTTTACTTGTTGCAGACAACTGAGGCACCTGCAGCAATCATAATTAACATATAAAACTGTGACCAAAGCTAGAAACTAGGCCTTGTTGATGTTATTCAAACTCTTGTGCTACTCTTCATGAGTCTAAAAATTTGAAATATGAAAAAGTTGTATAAAGATAAAGAACTTACGCGTCTATGTTCTGTTCCTCACAGAAGTTGCGGAAAGCAATGCAACAATTCTTTACCCTCTGAGCTCCTATGCTGTGGCCAGACAGAAAATTTGTCTCAGCCAAAGTTTATAACACAAACGAATTGTCACCACCTCTTTTTTCTACTAAGGCTAATATCTAAAATCCATAGTCTGTTAGTATGTTACTCCAATTCTTCATGAATCAACAAGAACACAGATGTTGCAAAACAAAAAAGACAATTTAATTGCAAAAACAGGTCTCTTGTTGTTCAGATTCTTATGGTTGGATTGGATCCATAGAAAAGTGATAATACCTTGAGCTGCTACCCTTCAGCTGGTGAACATGAGCATCAACCTTTTTGAAGTCAATACTTTTCTGTTCTCTGCACAAGAAGATGGAAGATCATTCACTTTTCCTAATCCACTAAGAGGAGGGTTAGAACTTAGAAGATAGCAAACTCACAGAGCAAAGGTAAGGTCATTGAGAAGCCTCTCAGAATCTTCAAAGAAAAGAGAGACAACTTCAACTACAAAGTCCGGGTTGTTCTCATCTTGTAGCTGCTGAAGTTGTAGAAATTGACCATCCAAGAACCCCTTCTCTCACCACACGTAAGAAAACAAGAACCACAAAATCAGCTACTGAAAACAACACCAGAATTAATTCTGAATTTATTGCACACACACTGTTTATCTGCCTTACCTCCAAGAACAAGGATTTGGTGTAGTCCAAGTACTGCCTCTGCATCTGATCCACCTCCATCTTTTTTTTTTTTTTGCCTTTGACCCTCACACAACACAAGCTACTACGTTTTGTTATGTTATGAGATGCTAGTTAATGTTACTGCTCAATCGAAGAGAAGTGTAGATGAATAAATAATGCAGAAATTGAAAGAGATTTTTGAGAAATAGTGGTGCAAATCCAAGGTCCAGTTGCTGTTGGTGCACGTCTACCATCTCTTTCTGCTTGGCCCGTATACTCTTTTATTCCTATCAAGTCTTTTGCTTTCTTGCAGAATCACCGACCCCACCACCTTTTATCTCCCTATATCATTTCTATCCATAATCTTTCATACTTCTCATTTCATCATATTCTCTTATTTTACGAAAATTAGAAAAACAGACGATTTGGATTTTGATGATTTATCAATTAAGACAAATTTCAAGACTTGACAAACACATGCAAGGATATAAAGTTCTAACTTCGAGAGTGAGATAACTCGTGTTCATGTGTTACGTTCATTTTACCATTTCATTGGACTTCAGAAAAAAAGAGAGAAAATATTATCACTACATCATCGGGGTGTGGGTCAATCCAATGTGCATATGTAGGTTTCATTTTCAGGGAGGGTCTTCATGTTCTTAATTTTGTGTTAAAGCGGGAAAGAGTAATTAAAACTTTTTTTGCAAACTGTTTGTAAGTCACAATTTTTTAACAAACTTCATTTTCCTAATTGTGAATTTATAGCAAACTGTTTACACAAGATCGTTCGCAATTTTTTAGGTTCCAATCAAAGGCATCATCTAATCAAACATTTGATTTCAAGAATCCTGACATAACTTTCAGACCTTAAAACTAAGAAAGAAAGAAGAGGAAGGAGTAAGGCAAGAGATACAAACAATGCTGCGTAAACCAACTTCGTGAATTGCACAAAAATCGCAAAAGTTAGTAAGTTAGTTTAAACCTAACTCTATCTCGATAAACATAGGAGAGGCTTATGCTTACTATAAACACATAAACCCACCTTATCTTGACTCCATGTAAAACTCTCCAACACACTCCTTCAAACCGATTAATATATTTTTTGTGTAAGACTAGACATTAATAGATTAATGAAAGATCTAACTGGGGTTCAACAGGGAATAGCACGATAGATCCAACAAAATAACGAATCTAGTTAAAATAGGTTCAAACCCATGACTTTGATACTATAAAAGGAAAAGAAAAGAAAGGTAAAGGTTGAGAAAGAACACGAGAGATAGAGAAATTGGAAGAATTTGTTCTGTCCCTTTTACTTATCAGGAGTCAAAATATACAAGATGACAAAAGGAAAAATAAGAATAACGCATCATGTCCTGAGGACAAATAACAGAATACATAATAGAAAAAAACAAAATAAGAATGAAACCAAAATTGTAGGGCTGGAAAATCATGTCTGTGAATTATTCTTAATGGTCTTTTCTTTTAAAAATCAAAGCCATAATGAAGAATTTAGCTGCTGTAACATGTTAATAACTGATTCTTTATTCATGGACAAACAGCAAGAAAACTGAGTTCATAAATTCGTAAGAACTGTATGCTTTATTACAGCAGAAGAATTTTGTTCACCATGGTGGTTGTCACTGTTAGGTTTACAGACTTGTTAGGTAGGTTTCACTAGGGAGATACAACACCAATAAGACCTGAGTCCAACCAAATAAGAAATTGATACCACTCTCAACCCAAAACCTTAAGACAATAAGTTTATAAATCTTTATCCTTATATAATGCTCTACTTTCTTAATTCTATTCAATGTGAGATTTAGACTCACATTTGTATTTCTAACATTCATAGGGAAGTGAATGTAGAGACTCTGTATACACAGCCACCTGCAATGTATATGGACTGAAACAGAATCGCCTCTGTGACAGGAGTGTAACCAGAGTCTCTTTATAGACAGCCACCTCGGATCTATACGAACTGCTCCAATATCTATGCTCTTGCACTTGTCCCTTGTCACTGCATTTTACCAATCCAGTACTCCCATCTATCCCAACAATATCATTACATTTTGTAGAGCAAATTGGAGAGAAGTACTTAGTGGGAATGTCATCAACAGACACAACAATAGTCTTAGTCCAAGATGAGGGATCTTTGTATTCTTCCATCACCCATAATTCTGCTGGAGAGCAACACCCTACAACACATAGCCTGGGAATTTTTCCAAGTACCACCAAATCACAAGTGTTAAAGTCCCAATCAAATTCACGTGGAAGAGGTATCTCTGAAAAACTCCTTTTTCTTAAATCAAACACAACAATAACGTTCTTTCCTAAATCATAACGACTAACCACCCAATGAAGAGCACCGTTGAAGAGCAACCCAACTTTCATATCATTAAAGCAGTTCAAATACGAGAAATGAATACCCTCAATCTCTTTCCAAGCATTAGCTCTTAGCGACAAAATTTCCACACGGTTACCACTAACACATGAGAATGCCATGCGCAACACTTTCACAACCAAGTAGTCATCCGTTGAAGAATCATACCCAAAACCGAAGAGAAATGTCAGAAGCATGGGATCCTTGTTGGGCATAGTAGGTGAGGAAGATAGTTGTTTGTGGACCCCAGTGGATGGATTCCACAACCAGAGACTTTGACAACACTCCAAAAGTACGAAACCCCTGCAGGAACCTCGGATTCGGGCATCATAAGGTTTTGGGGGCAAAAAGTTGAGGTTTAATACAGCAGAAGCAGAGTCGTCATAAAGGGGTGCGTTGACGTCTATGGATCGGACTTCGGGAGCTGAAGGCTCGAAGAACACAAGTCTCTCTGTGCGTGTGGCAGTTTGTTCAAAATGTGAGAGAGAAAAGTGTGAATCAGAGATCAGGGAGAGCCATGACTTACACACACACTTGAATCGAACAAGAGACTTCACCGGCAACCTTAACAAGATTTTAATGATCAATTCTTGTGGCAAATGTCGTGTATTCTTTGTTCTACGACAGTATGTCTTCATTTTAGGACACTTGATTCCCATAACTCAGCGTATATATATAAGATCACAACTGTATCCCTTCTCTTGTACTCTTCGCTTCTCCATTCATTGTTGAGTCCTCTTTCTGTCACTAACGATTTAATTAATAGTTCTTGCAAAATAATTGAATAAGAATGTTTTTAAAAATCCTCTTAATTATATTGAATCGGCATAATTTTCTTATATTGAGTATTTACTTATTTTAGTTCATGATATTTTATTTCTTGATACATTACATCAAAATTGCTTATTGAGATTGTCTTGCTCTTGTTTCTTCTCTGGTTAAGTTTCAACGCTTCTTCATTGTCAAATACTGTTTTGCCGGATGATGATTGAGCATCTCCAACAAATAGTTGTTGAAAGATCAACTAAACAGGCATATTTATGTTTTAGTATTTTCTTTTTTAAGAAAATCCTCCACCAGTTGTATTTTTAATTACATATTTTTATGAGTTTAACAGACATGTAGTATTAACATCAAATTCTTTACATTATCAATTAATTAAAAGATTATAATGTTTACTGTAATTATTATAAAAGTATAATAATTACTATGTTGCTACCCGTGTACTATTTTATTTTATTATAAATGTGAGTGTTATTTATTTAGTTAAATGTCTTTAACGGAAATTTCATTGTGGGATACTACTTCAATATCCCGAACAAGGGAAATCTTTTTATCGTCTTTCTATCTAGCTAAGAAATATGGTTTTTAAGAGACTCGTTGTGGAGTCTGACTCTAAATCCTCTCTTTTTAGCCTCATTGAGAAGAGATGCCATTCCTCTCACCCTAGCTTGTTTTAATATTGTGTCTCAAGATGTCTGGTAATGAAAAATACTGCTCTCATTAGTTTCACAATGTGTAAAGTGATTTACACGTTCTAATTTTATTTTGCAAATATCAAAATAGACGTTGCAAAATAATTTCTAATTATAAAATCAAGATAATAATAATAATAAATTAATTTGAATTTGTCATATCTTCTCGTACATACAAAATAAGAACTGAATTCTTCCATTTGAAGTGAGGAGATTGAGATGGTGGTAGAACACTGATTGAAAGGGCAACAGCATTAGAATGATGCAGAAGTAGTTGAAATCTGAAACCCGTGGTAGAGACGAGATGTAGATCCTGGAAAAGCATTGAGTAGAAGAATTTCTAACATGCCTTGCAGCTCTTCCTACAGTAGCCAAGAAGGTCTGAAGATCCAATCATATACTCGGGATTGTTAGTGCATTCTCCGAGGGAAGCCCATCTCTCACAGCTTACATGTCGATCAGAACAGTCCCCTCCATCTCCCACCGTCTTGTCAAATGAGTCTACGTGAATCCACTTTGTTGCCGACCATTTTTCACCTTCGATCACAGGGCATCCAGCATGGAGACTGCTAGTGTCTGGGGTAGCATTTGTGAGGAGACTGAAGAAAAGAAGTGCATCCCCTCTACGCGGTTTCACTAATGCAATGCCAGGTCATAAGAGAGCAACAAATACTTAGCACAAATTGAATGGCGGAAAAGGTGACAGTAATTACTAATCCAATTGCCCACCTGCTATTCCTTTTTTGGCACATTCAGAGAGATCGATATTTGTTTCAGAGGCTCTGCGACGTGGAGATTCCTGTAAGCAGAACAAAATTCCAAAGAAAAATAATTAATGCCAGAAACCGAAGGAACTAACAAAGAGGAACTTGAGAATATCATCATATGGACAACCTCCCCTATTCCAAGAACGAAAAGACAAGTAGTGAGTATAACTGTACTTTCTACATGTACAGCTCAACAGTATACTCCCTGTCTGATTATCCAGCAAAGATGACCCTCAATCAGGTCAAACCGATGGCAATCTGATCCTTAAAACAATCAAGATTTTAATTTAGTTTTTCGTATAAAAAGAGCAAGAATTACATTCTGCTGTTAAGATTTATAAAACTATTTTGTCATTAAGACGTTTAAAGGATCAAATCGACACTAAATTGTAATTTTTTAGGACCAATTTGCCATTGGTTGAAAAGTTCAAGTACCAATATGTACTTGTTGTTGGCATTCAAGGATCAAATCATTTTTTTTCGTTTCCTTGTCATTTTTCATTGGGTTGAAAAGATATTCAGGGACCAAATTGGTCATTTCCATGTTTTATCTCCAAATTCTCTGCTCAGTTTCTAAGCCTTTCACTATTTGGGTGACAGAAATGGCATCATATGTCAGCTGAAGTCAAAATGTGAGATATTATTTTCTCAGCTAGGAAGAAACTTTGGCACATTCAACTGACACAATATAACGGCACTGAAGGAACTCAGCTGGACATAATGTGAAGAAAAATAACTTTTGACAAACTACTTCAAAGATGCACTTTATTTTCCGAGGAAAGACATTCATCAATTACTTAAGTGCTATACAAACCTCAGCAGAAGGGAACACTGTCTCGCCGCCTTTGGTTACATTAGTGAGATACATGAGAACAGTCGCGATGCGGTGTCCACCCCGAACAATGTTAACCTTATCAGTGAAGTAATCATAATGCGGGTCATATTTCTGTCCATGCTCATATCTCAATACTTGTATATCTTCCCCATTTTCTGGAATTCAACATAAATATAACCAGGAAACTGATTGGTGCTTGTTCATAAATGTGTGTGCTTACATGTACATACAAGAATTTAGACCATTTTCATCATTTAGCTTGCACGTTTATTCTATTCTGCAGTCCCAAGCTTTCCAGGCGACAGTGACACAATAATTTAATACATAATACATACACATTATAGAAAGATAATTTGCAGTATATATATACTATTGATTCAGAAATCAAGGGTAAATACTTTCTGATCCTGAAATAATGCATCGCTTTTAATGTGGGTCATCTGTTTTAATTAAATCGTACCATATTTTTCTTTTCCTACCGGTTCATTGAACATTAATAACTTTCTCATAAGATTACTTGATTATCAAAGAGCAATCTACTCTTCACCCTATTACTTCCCTTTTATTGACGAACTTCCTTTCAAAGCCAAGGAAGTCAAATGAAAAAACAGCAAGGGATACGCCGAAATTGTGAAATGTATTTATGTATATCATGACGTCCCACTTATGATGTCGAGAAATCAAACATGCAAATGTAATGATTTTATGCATACCCACCCACAAGCAATTTTTCAAACATTCAGCATTGAAAAAAAAAACAAACACATGCGGAGTAGGGGATGAAAAAAACGTAAGTCCACACAAACTTAGCGTGCAGATTTTTATGAAGATTTTCTTTATTAGGCGTAGTACCTTTTGGAAGAAAGGTCCATGACGAAATCTTGTCTTCAATTCCACTAACAATAGGATCCTACAGACATTATAAAAAAAAAAAAATAATGAATGTTGAATAAACTATTCTTTACATCAAACCTACAGAGGGCGAGGAAAATACCTTGTTCTTGGAAATGAACATGCCAGAGCTAGTTCGAACATCACTCAACGTGCTCTCTCCAGAGAGATTATCCGCTACGGCAGATCTCTTAAGCTCTGATTTGGCCTAAACCGACAACCGCAAACAGCTTAACGGAATAATTAAAGTATGATTAGAGTCATAGTCTTTGCTTAGATTGGATATGAATACTCACTATTGAGATCAAGTGATCGCACTCCAAATCCGTGAGGAAACCTTCGTACACGAAAGCTCTGCACGCATGGATTCGAATTTCATAAAGTTAAAACATGGAATCGACGCAGACAAGCGAAAAGAGTGAAACAGAGAGCTCACCTTGGCTTCCAGGAAACCTGTTTGACCTTGGAAGGGTTGATGATGGAGCTTGCCGAACCCGCGTAGGAGCTCCACACTTCATCGCATTTCGATATCAGAAGAAGGAATAGCAAAAACCAAACCCTACTCATTTCCGATTCCGATCAGCACTGGAAATTTTCCCGGAAAACTTTTCTCTTTCCTCTTTCTTTCTCTTTCTATCTTTTCATTCCGAGCGGGATGGTGGCTTTGTTTTGTTAGCTTTGTGTGGGACCACCTTGCTTAACTGTTTTTTATTTATCATTTACGATTAATTCTTGCATTATTATGTTTAATTAAATCTCGATATCAAGGTTAAATATGTTTTTTATTATTTAAGTTTTAGTTAATTTAGTTATTTATTTTTATAAATATGTGGATTTAGTTTTTTTTTATCCCATTTTTTATTATGTTTATTTAATATTTTAAAAATATTTTATAATAATGTTTGAGTTATTATTAAAGTAAAAATATGTTAAACGATATAAACAATTTAAATACTACAGTTTGAGATAATTTCAAATTTGATTGTATTTGAAATTCTTAACTATTAAAAGAAATTGATCCCAGATCTAACCCAACCTATCTCCACTTAAAAAATGAGTTAGGTTAATCTTCTGCAGATGAGTTGAAAATAATAACAAACATTATTATTTTAAGTTGAAATAGCATGATGTTGACTAGTTGGGTTTTGGTATTGAAAACTCTATCCTTTTTGTTGAACCTTTGGTATTACAAATTTGTCCTTCATTGAATTCTTACAACCAAAACTTTGTCTCCTAATTTTGACTACATTATGAATTTCATCATAAGATAATTTTGTTCTTATAGGCTCCCAATTGAAAAATTATTAAAATGAAAATTAAATTACATCATTCTTTAAAAAATCAATCTCTACTTTATATTAAGGTTAAATCACTTTTATTTATGTTGAAAATAAAACGTTACGTATCAAATAAATTAAATCAATACTTCGCTCAAATTTCCTCCACTTAAAAAACCATAACTTAGATCATCATTTAACTAAAACATCATAAATATTATACATTAACTTTGCAACATTTTTTTTAAACTTGGCATTAGTTAAAATTTTAATATACTTTCCATTGAAATCAAACTAATCCTTTAAATGAAAGTCCTATCATATATAATCATTTCTGATTTAATTTGTATATAATCATAGTAGTTTAAACTAATCTACTCTACCTCGTTTTTTATTTAACATCAAGATGAAATTTTCAGATGACATATCAAGAAATATTAATATTGTATTGGGAGAGAACCTTAATATGGAAACAACACACTGATCAATTTAATAAACTGTTATAGTGTATTTGGAATGAAAAATTGAAAAGACTAATTATTTTTTTCATAGACAATTTAAAATGCCTTAAAAATAAATATATTGTTTTCATAAAAATAAAATTAAAGTTTTATAAGAGTAATTAAATTATACTAAAATTTAAATTTTAACTAAAATCAAGAAGAATTTGAAAATTTTATATTTTCAAATTCAAGTGTTTTTTTTCATATTTTTAATTTAATATTATTTTTTAAATTCAATTTTGGTCAGAATATCATCAACTTGATTGAAATTTAGAAGTAGTTGGAATGATTACCTTTTATTATTAATATCAACTATTTTTTTCTTATCAATATTTATAAAATTTATTTTTTATTTAAATTATTTTTTTAAAATCACTATCATTGTTTTACTAATATTAGTCGTGATTACTTTTGGCTAATATAGGAGAGATAATTGTTTATTGATGAATACGAAACAACACTTTTTTAGTTGATGTTGTTAGCATTTTCTTTTCTGTCCTTGACTTTTAAAATACAAGTTAAAGTTAACTATAATTTCTTGTCATTGTCAACTAAGATAATTTTTCAAGTAATAGATCAATGAAAAAGTTGGAAAAAAAAAATCTAACCGACAAAATCATAAAAAAAAAATCTTGATTGATATTAGCTTAAATTACTGTGGCTACCATTAACTAAAAATAATATCAATTGACAAAAATATAGTTAATATCAATGGAAAATCAAATGAAAGTTGAATAAAAAATAATATCTTTAATATGAACTAAAAAAAAATATTCGTATTAATATTTTTAACCATTAATAACTTTTGATATTTAAATATTGTTTACAGTCGATAATATTTTAAATATTTTATCCAAATCGTAGAAAGTAAAATTCAGTAAATATGAAACACGCTTAATTAAACAAATTTAAAAAATAAAATAAAATAAAAATACATTACTTTAAATTCAATATATTTGATTATTTAAGGAATTACCAAATTATTTATCAAATACAAGTTAAAGATAGACTTATTTTAGCAAAACAAATGTAAAGTGTCTTGTGCACAAAAGTGGGTAAAAAAAAACTACTTCTGTTATTTGATATTAAAAAGTGACAAAAAAAAACGTTACTTTTAATTATATCTCACTTTTTTATTTTCCACTTATGTATAACAAGAAAAAAAAAATGTAATAAAAAACTGATTTTGTTAAAAGTATCTCTCATACCATTATGTTATTAATTTAAGTAATTAATACATTTTTAGAAGAAAATACTATTTTATTAGAAGAGTCTTGTATGTTTATATATAAAAAACTAAAGGACTAAAATCATATCTTACATTACTTTGAAATTAATTTAAAATTAAAATAATGTTCATAAAAAATAATTAATAAATATATGAATAACTTTTCAACTGTACAATTACTTAATTTTAATTTATTTACATTTTAGAAGGTGATAACTTTAAGTAAATTTTATATCATTTAGTACATCTTTCCACTCTATTTCATCTTTCTTTCTTTTCCTTTTTCTTGCTCACACTGTTATTATTTTTATTTTTCTGTCACATCCTAAGTTGTTGAATGACTTCATGAAAGCTAATGAGAAAATTGGAATGAGTCGTGAAATGAAATATACTGGTTTTATATACAAAAAATTATTGCGTTACATAATAATTAACGAGATAATTTGATATACAGGGGGGAAAGGAGATGCTATAAGGAGAGGATGGTATCCATTATTACAAACTGGGAATAAAACTTCCCCAAAGCACAACATCAATGGACATTGCGATTAATCAATCCTTCAAATACATTGTACAGATCATTGTTTTCAGGCCCAAAAATTTCATCAGCTTTCCGTAGTGTCTCCTATCATGTTTTACACACAGATATCGATCAATAAACTGAAAGTTGAGAGAAAGGAGACAAGGCAGGAGAGAATACCTCTTTTGTTTGTTTATGGGCGTTTAATTCTTTAACATTTGCCAAGAATGCACCAAATTGTTCATAAGACAAACGGTTCCTAACAACAACAAACGGCAGATCAAATACATCTGTTTATCACAAAAAAGTGACATGTTTCCATAATTTTCAATGCATCTAAGACCTCTCACCTGACTTGGCGAAAGAACTCTTTTCCATCCACCCGTGTTCGTCCTATAACAGCCAGTAAGAAAAAATACAATATGATCATTCAAACAACAAAAAATTGCGACCAAATGAAAACATTCTTAAATACAATGTATTTGCACGAGTGCTCCGGTACTTACCGGTTTGTGATCCTGTTCCTGCATCAGAGGTTGATATTGAGGCTTGAGTTAAGGAAGTGGAGGAAAACACCGAAGACCTATCATCAAACATGCCTCTTGTGGTTGAAAAGGAAACTGAATGTCGCCTTGGAGATACAGGTTTGGATGTTCTCGTAGGTGATACTGATGCAGACAGACTAGGAGGGGAACCAGGGGGAGTAATCCGAGGGGTGGAACCTTGAGATGCTAAGAGAAGGTTCTGAGGTACTCTAGGTCTTGGTGCTGCTATAGTGGAATGGAAAACAATACAAGGAAGGTCAGGGTAGATATGCAAAACAGACACCATATTTTATGGTCTTCGACTCTCTGTTAATGCAGAATTAGATGCATGCCTATCCATCCATTCCTTCATAAATGATAGTACTTACCATCAGATTCAGGTTCTTCGACCAAAGAATTTCCTGTTGAAGAAGATATAGACGGTGCCAATGGTGCGTCATTGTCTGCAGTAAAATGAGAATTTCTCAAAACTGATGCAGCTGAAAGAGCTTAACCATGAGGAGAATAAAAAGGTTTACTTCCATTCATCTCCTTATGACACTATTGGTCTCTCTCTCCCTCCTCCCAAATAGAAGCTAAAATGTTTTCACTAATGTTCTCTCCGACAAATTTGAGATTTTCATTCGGGTCAAATTGATTAAAATCATTACATTGGTTTACTTACATCTTAGCATTGGATTGTCAGCAAATGTCAAGAATAGCAACTCCTATGGAAGATTTATGACAATGTGCGTAGGAAATGGTGGATCACTGTACAGGGAAACTTGTACCATTTTCTCTCAAGACATGGAAATAGAGAGGATCCAAATCCAAACAGTTTATGCATAACCATCATTACCATTATTACGAGATTAAACCACTGGAAACACTATATCTGCCAGTGTACACATCGAAGTGATAAGATACTGAACTCATATTTGAAAGGGTAAAAATGTATATGCCTTAAACGATGTCTTAGGCCAGCAATTTTCTGAAGTGCACGGCGATTTCTTCATATGGTCGTTACGAAAAAGGAAATGAGTTTGGATGTGAGAATTTGATGTTGCTAGATTGCCAATAAGTCTATACTACCACATAGAAGTAAGACCCAACACGCTAAAACTCATTACATGAGTAAAATTAATTAAGGTTTAAATCCTCATTTGATGTCTACACTCACAAAAAAAATTATGTTTTATTTTACATTAGGGAACTACATCTTTTCGTTTTCACAAAGGGCACCAAGAATGAACAAAAATGTAAATTATACAGGTGGATAGCATACGAGTTGAAAATACCTCCAAACTGTGACGTGGAAGTAAAATTTGATTGGTTCTGTATTTTAGCAACAATGTCTGGAGCTCCTCCCTGTGCCAAAAACCAGTAAATGCCAAGTGTTCCGTAAGTACCATTGTAACATAAACAACTCATACATTAAAATTATAACGAGTACAACTGAGAAAAACATGATGAATGAATTGAATAGGCCAAATTAGTCTATGAAACAGAACACCAAACTCTCCTTATCAAATTGAAACTAAAAAACTAACCAACACAACTTACAGAATTATCATCCTCTTCCTGAAGTGATTGCATAAGCGTCTTTCTGAAAACCTCTAACTGCATACACACACATCTCCAAAAGTCACCCACCATCCACACATTAACACAACAATTCAAAAAGCAATTCAACTTAACGAGATTACAATTCCGCCCAGCCAAAAATACGTTATAATCGAAATTGAGTCTGTATAGGAACTAAATCCATTAAAATGCACCTTGGAGACATCTCGATTGAGCTTTTTGACAGTGTTGGAAAGCGAAGCATTCTCCTGCAGTAAGCTCTCCTGTAACCTCAACCATCAAAAACCAAGTTAATAAGCACGTGCGCGCGTGAAAGAATTTGTCGAAGAGAGGGAGAGGGTTGGAACCTTATCTTGTTCGGCGAGGAGGAGTTTGTCGGCGGTTTCGGACAGGGAGGCATCGAGGGAGTCGATTTGAGACTGAAGGTCGGCGATGAGGTTGTCTTTGTCGGCGATCTGAGTGCGAAGTGTGGACAGCTCTGATTCGAGGGCGTTGACACGTGTCGACAGAGCAATGGAAGTTATTTTGCGAGCCACATCGAGCTGGTGGAAGGGATCGGACGGTAGCACTTGCATCATCTCCTCGGGAAGGTCGAAGTTTGCACTACCACCCGATTCCGCCGCCATAGCGGGTGTTACCTTACCCCCTTTGTTTCTGTTTTTAATATTAATATTACTATTGTATGTTTTTGTTTTTCTTGGTTTTGGTTCTTTTTGTTTATTTTGTTTGTTGTGTGTGTCTGATATGATATGGTGCGTGCCATGAGAACACAGAGGAGACGCATGGATGGGGCGTTCTAATTCTAAATACTTTTTTAATTTATTTTATTTAACAGTTAATAATTTAATATTTTTGGTTACAAAATATGTGGTTTTACAAGGTTGGAGGATGGATAGGATTGGGACAAGAGACAAAAGATACAAAATGCCAAATCCTTATTTCATCATTAACGTCCACAATGGAGCGGAATGGGATTTGGGAATGAAAAAAATTAGGAAGTAAATAAAATAAAAAGTATAAATTAGCAAGAATTTCATTATAATTTTTCTTTCATAAACTTTTCTGTGCGTCTAGGTGACATTATCTTGTTGTTTAATTCAAATTTAAATATATTTTTTGTATTGAATTTAAATACTTAAAATAGTGAAGGATAACACTCACGAGAAAGAAGAAACTACAATTAAGAAAGAAAATAAGGTTTATTTTCGTCTTGATCATTGTGTGGATCTTGTTAATTTTTAGAGGATGTCCAACATTAATAATTAAACCTAAGAGGCTTGAAATATTGTCCACAAAGTCCACTAAAGTTAAGTTGCACTACTTCATATGAATTTGTTGGTTGTGCTTAATTAAAAGTTTTGTATATTACTTTGATAAGTTTTAGTTGATGAATTTAATAGGACTTCATAAAAATCACATATAAAATTGTTGGAAGTTTCACATCGACTAGAGATAAGGTCATTCACAATATATAGATGGGTGCAATAATCGCTTTACAAATCGGTTTTGTGAGGTTGAATTAGGCTTAAAGCCCACTTCTAACAAGAATAAGATTTAATGAAAACAATCTCAAGAAATTTTTCTTTAAAATTTGATTACATCGTATGAATATTGAATAATCTTCATCTACAAGTCTAAAAATAGAAAGAGTAAAAGAATCAAAGTATGTGTATTTAACATAAGACTCCATTGTCGGGATGAACATTTTTCGAGAACTCAACATTAAATGATGTTGGTTCTTGACAGTTGAAAAACACACATTTGTCAAATGAAAATTATGATTAAACAAAAAATATTAATAATGTGTAAACAATAGTAAACACGATCAAGACATGATTGGACTTCTGCTAATTCATGAACAATACAAAATTTATGAGATCAATTTATAAATAGAAGTGAGTTGTAAGATAAGATTTTTATATTCCTTCATAACTTTAATATCGTCTGTCCAAAAAACATGTAAGCGTCAAAGTATTTTCTACATATATTTTCCTCTACCTCTTTTTTTTTGTGTGTTGAAAATCGAGTAGTGGAGAAATTAAATTAACTTATAATATTAGTCCGGTTTTATAAGAATAGTCATAATTAAATAATATAAGGATGGTTGAAAAACTGAAAAATTCTTTACACACTAAATAAACAAAATTTGGACCTTATTACACAACTATTTAAAATTATATTAAAAAGATATAACAAATATATACGCATTAAAGTTTATTGTACATTTTAGTTATTAATAATCATGTTAGGGTTTAGCGAGATTAGATGATTGACAAAGTTGTAACAATATTACATTATATGTTACTTATCAAAAAATCATTTTTATTATTGCTATTTTCTTACAACTTATTCTTTTAATATAAATTGTAGAATTAGGAAATTAGTAATTTGCTTAGTTTGGGATTTTTTTTTTAAAAATTTTGTAGTTGTAAAAGTTAAAAAATAGTTTGTAAAATTTTCAACTTTGAATAGGTTATTTGAAAAATAGAGAAACTAAGGATTTTTTTTTTAAGTTGAAAATGGAAAGCGAAAAAAATGGTATTTTTAAGATTTATAAAAAAATTTAGAAAGTAAATAGAACTCTTACATATAGGAGAATTAAAATAAAAGATAGAGAATGCTTTTTAACTAAACAAACACGGAAATCAAAATAAGTAGTTACGCGCAAGAATGATAGTTTTTTATTTTATTTTTTAAGAATAATACCCCAATAAGTATATATGCTATTTAATTTGAACAATATAATGCTATAACTAGTTAAATTTCAAGTATACATATGGTCATTATTTATTTATTTTATTACAAATTGTTTTATTTGCAACTAGCCATTATATATTAAAGTCAGTTTACCCAAATCAAATGATTGGTTTAGACTAAGTCATAATGTTAGTCTGACCAGTATTTTGATAGTTGAAAAACAAATATCGTAGTATTTTTAATCTGTTATTTGATTTAAAGTTTATTTAAAAAACATTGAAAACAATAAATTATTATTTTCACCAGTTCCATTACTTTTTAAAGGATAATAATTAAAATAATATTTAGTTATTAATAATAAATATATTTAATTTAAATTTAAAAAACAGGGTTTTAATGTCGGGTCAACGGGGTCAACCGGGTGCGAAGTTTAAAGTAAGATATAAAACAAAAAACGTCAAGAAAGGCAACTAAGAGCCACACTATTTTTCTTTAACAACTTCCATCGTTCTTCTCCAACTACACTCTCATTCTTTTATTTTAGTAACATTTTAAAATCGTGTTTTTTCTTGTGTGTGGGGATGTTTCCACTGCTCCTTCCCAAATAGTTTTTTCTTTGAAGGAATATGAAGCAAAAGTATGAGCTAAAGCATACCGGATCTGTTCCCACTGTTTCCTTTTTCTTTTTAGTTACTTTTTCTAGTGCCAAATTATTGAAAGGAATCACTCCACGGAATTAGGTATACGCATGTACCTCACAATAAACGAACAATTCATAACATTTTTTATTATGTGTAAAAGATTACAGATTTATCTATGGTGATTGATTTCATCATGTATTTGCTTTGACTCCACCTCATTTGAAGATGCTTTAATTTAATGAAAATTTTCTTGGTCCGTTTTCATTCTACAAACATGTGTGTGTATATGTAGATAGTAATTAATCTGCTTGTTGTTCAATAATCTTAAATTAATGAGGTAAAATAGCCAATAGTGAATATGGAATGGATATAAGCAAAGTGTTATTGGCCAGATAAGATATCAAATCACGATCATATCATAGCATTACACGATGACTGGTTCATGTTGTTCTTATCGAAACGCTGACGACAATTAATCTTTTCTTAATCGAAACTCATCAAGACACGTAGAAACTCAGTCAAATGTCCGCCACCCACCAATAAAATAGTTAATTTTACTTTGTTATGTTATTGGAACAGAACAATATAGTGTTACGATTCATTTCAATATTTGCTGAAATATGATCATATGAAGCAGGGCAACTTCATATGATATTATGGTCTACATACCAAACGTTAGAGTTGAAGAACAAGAGCACGTGATGTACTTAATTATTGCTACTGGATGTGAATTATATACGCTTTCAATTATTACGGGTTTAAGGAATAATTAATTAGGTTAATAAAGCATTCTGAGTGTGGCAGGGGACCATGCAAGTTGCAACTTTCGATGTTTATCTTTGGAGGTGAGGGACAACTGGAAGTGAAAAGTAAGGTGACGGCGTTAGCAGGATGAGGAGTGAAAGGTAGGAAAGAGTAACGGAGGCGTTAACGATATGGTCATAGAAGAACAGCTGTGGGTTATTTGGTGACGCGTCATATTGGTTTATTGGAAGGTCGGTGGGAAGCTAACCCTCTCAGACCCCACCCTTGTCTCCTTCTACACCTGCTATATATCAACCCTTCCACCAAGCCATTTTCTAAAACCACACCTTCATTCTCACACACTCCGTGTTTCTTCTCTCTCTCAAACACACAAACCAACCTCCTTCATTTTCATTTATTTGCTTCTCAGGAGGTGTGACCACTTTTTCTTTTATTTTTAAACTTTTCTTTTAATTTTGTGCCATGGCAACCCAGATTTTGCGGCCTCAGGACTGTCTGGTGGAACGAATAAGCGCTCCGCCGCCGGAGTTTTCCCAACGGAGGAGTTCCGCTAATCGCTGTAATTATTATTACTACAACAACCATGTCGCGGCTTCCAGGTCCTCCCGGAAGCAGTTTACCCGACCCGACCAGAGGAAACGGCCTGCTCCCGCTTCTGGCCTCCCTGTGCTGGCGGAGCCCGCTGCCGCCGCGTTCAGGAGATCTAGCGGTGACGATTCGCGGTTGGCCAGGAGCCACGGCTTGGAGAAGGTTACGATTCTCCGCAGGGGCCAGTCGCTTGATTCGGCCGTGAAGAGCGACGTGTACGCCGGATCGGCGTTTGCGATGTCTCCGTCGCCAAACGCGCTTCCTCTGCCGTCGTTTCCGACGAAGAAGAACTCCTCCTCGGCGGTGTTTGAGGACTCCGCAACGCGAGATCTGAGGCGTCTGCTCCGCCTCGAATGAAAAATAGTTGGGTTCCAGATCCGGGTTTTCGAATTGGGTTGGATCCGACAAAATATCGATGTTCCTCCTCTCTCTCTCATCTTTTCATTACCTAGAATCTTCTCTCCGTTACCGTTACGCATCTCTCGTTGTAGGTTCCGTCCCGACTGTGATTTTTTTAAACGGAAGGGTGGATCTGAAGGTGGGGGTGAAATGGTTAAAAAGTTTGGAGTAGTTGAACGAGTCCTGAACCTGTGATTGAAGTTGTAGCATATTTTGGGTTGTTTATTAGAATATTAAAATAAAGTTTAGGGTTGTAATATGTAAACATGTAACACTAATGTCAGTCTTAAAGGGAAATTAGAAACGAAAAAGTGGAAAGGGGAAGAAGGTAGTTCTGTAAAATCCAGTAAGTGTTAGGGATCTGGTTTATGCTGGGTTGGGTCTATGATCAGTGTGAAGTGATTAGTTTATGATTCTGTGAAATATAGTGAATAGTATCGAAGTAAATGAGTGATTCCAGCTCTATTAGGAATTACACCTTCCTAAGTTTCAAATTTATATAAACTAATTATACATTATACATTTCCTTCTGGTAGTATTATATTTTATCATGTTTTGTTTATGATTTTCTTAAACACAAATATAAAATGTTATAAATTTAAAAAAAAAATGTTATTGACTCATTAACTTTATTTGTCTTACATAAAACCAGGTAAATAGACTTGTACAAGATTTTTTTCTTCTTCTATAATTGTATGTATTAATTTGTCATTAAAGAAGTGCATAATTGAATACGATTATGTTTTTCTAATGACATCAAGGATTATGTCCATCTTTAACAACAAACTAATCAATGCAATTATATATTATAATTAGTTTCTATAGCAAATCAAAATTTCAAATTCCACATTTAAATTGCAGAGTAAATGATTTATTAAATTAATTTAAAGATTGCAATTTAAAATTGTTCAAAACTTAATTTTATGTTAGCGTTTTTTCGTAAGACTAAACAATGTCATTGTTAAAATAGTAATCGCAATACCTCTTTTTCTGAGTAGAGTAGCATGGGTATTATTGCGATTCATTATTTTGATGTCTTTTATATACCAACTTTTACTTTATATATTTGGAATTCTTTTAATAACAATTTACATAGGAGTATAAAAGAGTAACTTATTTATAACTTATTATTAATTTATTCATAAAGAAAATTTATTTTTGCTATTACTAAGTTATTCATAAGTAAAAGTTAAATAAATAACTATTACTTTGGGAAGTTAAATAAATAATTATGATTTTATTAATGTTTTAACGAGAGATATTCAAGTACTTAATTACTTCCTAAAATAATTTTTTGATCTAAAACAATTTTTTGATGTTCAAAATGAATCATCATAAGTGGAGTATGGATTCATATGTATGATAAAGGCTTATTGAGAGTTTACTTCTTTCATATTTTTTTTTCTATATACCTGTTGCACGAGTAAAAGAGGAATCCATCCAATAAGAATTGTTTGGGATCTTTTAAAGATTAATTCGTGGATAATTTATATTAATACCCTTAAAAATTATTAAATATATAGATAATCTTTTATTTTAATGTAAAACTCTTAATATTGTAAAAAATATATATTTTTGTAATATTTTATGAATGGAGATGGAGATATGTTGGAATGAATGTTCTCTCAAAAAAAAATTATTGTACAAAAAAATTCAATTTTTTATGAAGAAATATTTATTTATATTATAGTTGGGGTATTACATTTAATATTAATGTTTTTTATAAAGTTAAGATGTATCCAATTGATCCACGTGTCCACTCATTAACCATCAAATTCACTCCTTGTGGTTGATATCTTCTAGGCTTGAATGAACCATGTTGAGAATTTAAGTTTAAGTTTAAGTCTCACATTGGGTATAAATGAAAAAGTTAAGCAAAATATAAAGATGAAAACTCATAAATCTATTACCTTAAGATTTTGGATTTGAGGTGATGTCAATCTTTCATATGAGTTGATCTTATGTCTCATTGTTGTTGTGTTTCCCTGGTGAATTCTCTCCTCAATCAATGATATCAGAACTACAAATAGTTCCAGATAAGTATCCGTGAGGGAGAGATTGTGAGTCTAACCTTCATATTGAGTAAAAATGAATAAGTTGAAAAATATATAAAGATAAAGATCCATAAACTCACTGTCATTAAGTAATGATGTCTATAAAAGTGTGTCATGTCATCTCGCTCATGATGACGACATAATTATGGTTTTATATTGTACACTAACCACTCACACTCTAAATGTTTAGGTTGAGAGTCACTTATTTTGCAAATAAAATATTCTCTTTTTAAGGGTGTTTGCTTCCAAAGATGAATTTGAGAGAAAGTGACTATGAATTTGAGGGGATGTAAAGAGAAAAGTGAGGTTGTTTATTTTAAGGGATGAAAAATGAAAGTGAGAGGATTTGAAAGTAAAGTTTGTGAATGATTTGATAAATATAATAAATATAAACAAATGTTTTAATAGATAAAATTGTTACATTACAGTTTTACTATTGTGATTAAAAGTATTATAAAATAAAATATAATAATTATTTTTAGTATTATTATTATTATTATTATTAATATTATTTGTTTTAATATTATTATATTATTAATGTTATTATTATTATTAATCTAATTAATATTACTATTATTGTTATTATTATTATTAAGTAAAAACATACTTGTTAATTTAGAATTTAAAAAAAATTGATGAATGCATATTGCTAAGATGTACTTCTCTCTCTATCTCTTTATTCATTTAATGATGAGAATATTTTATTCTTTCTCAAATTTATTTGTACAAATCAGTTCTAATACTTGAAATATACACATATAAACTCTAATTCTGGAAAGCAAACAAGATTTATCTATCCTTATTCATCGTCTTAATCAATAAATACGCTATACTAAATTGAACTACATTGATATATTAACGAATCAAGACTCAATTATTTATTGTAACTAATAATATTTTTAATAAATTTTTAATAATATTTATTGCAATTTGAAAAATTAAAATTTAAACTATAATAAAAGTTATTTGCCGTCGTATGAAATGGTTAATGGTTTAAATTACATATTCTTATTCATCTATATTTTATGACGTAGAATTAATGTTTTATATATATATATATATATATATATATATATATATATATATATATATATATATATATTTTATATTTTTTTTTTTATATATTTTTTATAATATATATTTTTTTTTATATATATATATATATATATATATATATATATATATATATATATATATATATATTTGAAATCTTTTGTTATGGATGAATTGTGTCAATCTAAAAATATTATTTACAATACTGATATTGATTTGTTCCATACAATTACTTATATTTTGAATTTTGATTTAAACTTGCAAGATGTGTTGCTAAAAGACAATGATACTTGAAATATTTATGTTTTGTTATAGACTTAAAATCTTAAAATTTATAATCTATCTATGAATATAATAGTTGATTTCCAATTATGATTATAGATGTATAGAACCTAATTTTTTATTATTATTTCATATAACTTGATATTTTAATATTACTTAATTATTTTTAGTATAGCATAACTAATTTATATTTCACAATTTTAGACATGTTAAATTGAATATGATATGAAATAACATATTTTTATAAATTTCATCTTACTAATTAAAATAATTATGCCATTTCAATTTGTTTAATAAAAATATATATATTTTTTATCAAATTGTTCGGATGTGTAAATTAGTTTCTCTATAACTTGTTCAACTCTGAAGGACTTTGACATGTCCGCTCCTGTCTCGTCAAAAAATGTCAAATATATTCTGTCACAAACAGAAATGAAAAAAAATAAAATATAAACTTATTTACATTGTTTACATTCATAAGAAAATTAAAATCTTGATAACATAATTTCGCACTCTACATATTAAGCTTTTCTCAAATAAAATAAAGTTAAAAATAAAAAGTAAAATAACAAAATCTTAATGTAAAAACCAAACTTTGTTAAAGTTTGTCAAAACTTTTTTTGTGAAATTATCATTTTTGTAAGCTTTTTTTTGTTATCATAAAATGCATAAAAAGTTATAAACTTGGTGTTAAGATGGTCAACCGAAGGGGTTGGGTCTATTTCAAACTCTATCTAACCTCTCCCACCCAGACACGCCGGAGAGAGAAAATTTGAAGAAAAAACAGAAACAAATAAAAAAAAGAAGTTGAAAACCTGTTATTACCAACCATTTCTGGATGAAAGATTAAGATATATATATTTTACTTGACTTAACTGAAATTTTATAATTTTCTTTGAAACTTGTAACATCATGGAACTAATTTTATAAATGTTCTGGTTGTTCTTTGTATACTTAATATATTATTTGTCTCTCTTAATAGCTTTCATTATGCATAAGCAGTCATAAATGGAAAACTGACAACATATTTAACAAGTAATGTTAATAATGAGAGAAAAAGTTGTAAAAAAATGTTTAACTGGTGTAGATACTTCTGGGCACTACTTCTTCAATACGAATACTTAAAGTTAAACTGAAATTACTTCAATATTTGATATTTTTTTTATTGAGTTTCTAATAAATTATTTTAATTAGAGTATTTAAAATATATTTTTTAATTAATTTTAAAACATTTTGTTCCCAACTAATTAATTAATTTTTATTTATTCACAAATATTAGTTGTTAAAGGATAAATTAGATCCACAGTCTCTTTCACTTTTATTTTTAACTTTATCATTAAACAATTCTTATAACAATTTGAGAAAGTTACGATTTTAATTATTAAAATTAATATCAGAGATATTATGTCAATAATATTATTTCAGTATCTCTGATATTATATCATATCCATGTATTATTTCTAACCTGTGCAGCTATTATTATCAAATATTATTTCCTATATATTGTTTATTGTATTCAATGATTTTATTATTGAGATTGTGATTGTACTTAATTGTGTTTATATAAACACAACATCTGCAATACAAAAACACCGAAATATTTATTATCTTTCTATAACTCCTCAAAAGATTTAATTATTATATTTTCTAAAGTTTAATTTACTGTGAAAACATATATATTTTAGTTAATTTTATTATTCAAATAGCTATATTTATATACTCAATAATTTTCTTTTGGCTCTAGTGTTATATTTACTTACCTCCGTCTTACAATTTAACAAGGTAATATATATGATGTTAATTAAATCCCTAAAACAACTTCAGTTTTACTAGGTAATTAGCTTCCTATTCCGTTTCCATTTTTTCTCTTCACTTTCACACCTTAACCATCCGTTTTCCCTGTTTTCTTGGATTTCAAATTCACCACTTTCTTAATTGTAATTCGTCGTCTAAGGTTTTACATTCACGTTATTTCAAAGTCATTAGTTTGTTGACATAGTCTAAGTTATTAGTCAGATTTAATATACCCCTTAACAAAAATACTAAACAAATTGAAAAATTTATAAGAAAAAGGAATATTTGTTATAAATAAATAAAAAAACCACCTTTACTGTATATATGTTCCCAAAATCTCAAATAAATACATTTTTCAGTTCTTTAATCGGAAAAAAAATTATATTTAAGAACTAAAATCATAATTAATTAAGTAAATAGTATTGTTGGTGCGTGTGTGATTTTTGTGTGGTGTGTTCTTTCTTTCCTTGTCTTTTCGTTGTAAAAATTTTGGGACCCTTTCAACGCGCATGGCATGGAAAAATAATGCAGTATACTGTAGTGAAAAGGCTTGGTCTTTTCTAAGCTCATGCAGAGATTTCTAAGCTCATGCAGAGATTTCAAAGCTCATAAATGTCTTAACCATTATAAATAAAGCCATAACCAGCTCCCTCTATTTCTGCTTCCACAAGATCGATCAATCCAAGGTGATAAAGAAAAGTAGAGAAGAAGAAAACCAGAAAATGGTTGAAGAGAGTTCATCCCAAAAACCGAACAGCAGCCGAACAAGGCGTGCGTCAAACACCACAATCTCAGCAGCTGGTAGCTTGGTAAAGCTTCTCCCAACAGGCACGGTGTTCGTGTTCCAGTTCCTGAACCCCGTCGCCACCAACAGCGGTCAATGCAACACCACCAACAGGTGGCTCAGCGCCATTCTCCTTCTGCTCTGTGGCTTCAGCTGCGCCTTTTCCTCCTTCACTGATAGCTACACAGGCAGTGATAAGCAGAGGCACTATGGCTTCGTAACCCGCAAGGGAATCTGGCCTTCTCCAGCTTCCGACTCCGTTGACTTGTCAGGGTACAGACTCGGCTTTGCGGACTTCGTCCATGCTGCTTTATCTTTGTTAGTGTTCGCGGTGTTGGGGCTGTTGGATACCAACACTGTGCACTGTTTCTACGCTAGTTTTGAGTCAACTCAGAAGAGTCTGCTTCAGGTGCTGCCCACAGTTGTTGGGGTGTTTGCGGGTGGGGTGTTCATGATTTTCCCCAATACCCGCCATGGAATTGGATACGCTTTAACTTCTGATCCTAACGAAACCACCCCAAAGTCCAGTGATACTACCGACCCTCAGAAAAACTCGGTTGAGAATGCTTAGTATCAATAGTTTCTTGCCATGACAATATGGCGCTCGCTGCTCCAGACTACGCACATTCCTGCATGCATGGCGTGAAATTTTACTGTAATGAGCTTTTCTGTTGCCTCTAACGACAATTATTTTTGCTTTTCTGCGACTTGTATTGTCATAAGTCGTGTTTAATGGTCGAAACTGAACTTGGTTTAGCGTTTTTCTGTGTATTTGACCAGGTTGCTTTTCAGCGACTTGGATGTACTGTGACTTTCTATTGGTTATCTCATATCATACCATATTTGTTTCGGATTTAGGAACATTTCAAAGGACACTGCCTACGTAGTTTCTACTTACGCCCCTTTCTTTTTAATAAAAGAAAGCTATATCTTTTATTTTAATTAATGCATTCTAATGATGCTATTTGCAACTAATCTTTAAAAATTATACAAATAACTTTGTTTTTTCACATAAAAAGTAGTATGGAATTATATTTAATTTAACATCATAAAATTCATATTATAAGATGAAGTTTGTATTATATATATAATATTGTTAAATAATAAGAAAAGATAATTTGCTAATAACTCAAATCACAAAGTGTGGCACCACCACTTTAAGGTTCCTTTTATCCTTAAACTTTGTATTCAACTATCTCGAAGTTACACAAGAATTAGATTTTTTTCTTTTGTAAAAAGTTGTTACAAACTTAGCACCAAACCCTTACGATTGTGAAACTAATCCAAGTGACTTTCGTTTTAGTTTAATTGTTTTTAATTATGGACTGTGAAATTGGTGTATTATATTGATTTTTTTATATTCAAACTCTTGTGTTGGGACTTTCTTTGGCGAAGACTTCTTTGTATGTTATAAGAAATCTGACTCATTACGAGTTAAACTAAAAAAAGTCAGTTCACATCGATTCACTTTTTATGAGTTAAAAATTTTGTAATCGAGTCCGATTAACCATGAGTTGGTTCACTTACAAATATTTTCTTTTTGTAATTTATTTTATATATTTATTGCATTACAATGAGAGTGAATTGATTTCATTTATTTTTTATAATAGTCTAAATAAAGTGTTCACTTAATTCTCAAAATATTATTATAAAGATAATAGTTAAATATTAAAATACCAACATATATAATTTGACAAAAAAATTAATTAAACACTCAAACATTATTAAGCAATATTCTAGCATTTAAAAATATGAAATTGTGAACATATATAATTAGAAGTAGTAAATAATTATAACAGAAAAATTTTAAAAAATTGTATAATAATGTTGGTGGGTTAGGTGGGTCAACGCACCTTTAACCCGACTCGAATCTATTTAACTCGCGGGTAAGTGAGTCGGTTCAGTTTAACCCACTTTTGAAAAAGCTAAGCCACTGTTCGTTTGCGCGGTTTGTACTGTTACCACATATTAGGGACGACGAATTTAAAAATAAGTTGCGTTCCCATTCAGTGATTTGTGCATAAAAGAGAAGATGGATTCATGAAATTTTTACCAAAATCCATCTTCTCAACAATAGAAAGATTTGAATAGATTTTAACGATTTTACTTTCATACCCTTTATATATATATATATATAATTATTAATCATAATATAATATAAATAATTTGTTTTCTATTATTATTTTATTATATATAATAATAATTAAACATATTTATAAATAATTAACAATACATATTATAATTAATAATATATATATATATATAATTATTAATATAATACATGCATAATAATAATATTTATTATTAATTATATATAGATATATATAATAATTAAAATATTATTAAAATTTTATATAATTTTAATATTTTTTTTAATTCGTATTAATTAATTATAATTATTTTTATAACATTAAATTACAAAATCATTCTCTTTTTTTACACAAGGGTATTATGGTAACTTAATAAATATATCTATTTTAACATATAATTTTATCTATCACATCAATCAAATCTTTCACTAACGCTTTCATAAAAATTATTTCCAAATCCACTCACTTTACCCTCTAAATCCACTCAAAAAAACAGAAATATCCATCCACCTAAATCTACACAAATCCATCTTCACACTCTCCCCCATATCCATCTACACAAAGGAACACACCCTAAATCTTTCTCAACTCGACTCGAATCCGTGGTGAACCGGGTTGGCTCATAGATTGGAACCCATTTTGACATATGTCACTATACAAGGTACGGTATTCTTTTTTTGTAAAATATATATGTTCATATTGCCAATTTGGTGTAGTTTACATGGATCAGAGTAAAAAAAATCCATAAGATACGTAACACAAATTTTCAAGCTCAAATTCCCATGAAATTTTGTGGATAAGGACAACCCATGGATAATTTTTATAAACAAAATATTAAGTTGGTCTAATATTTTTATATCATTCTACTTTTGATTCAAGCTAAGGAAAGCTATTAATGTTAAAAGTAGTATATTTTCATGTTTATGATGTTTAGAATTTTGTTGTGGAGTATGTTTAATTTTGAAACTTTGCTTCCCTGTTTATTCCATTGAGTATGACTTGTTGATTTTACTCTTTTATGTGATTGAGATGTTTCTATTAAAAATGGTGTTGGGTAAAATATGGTTTATGTTTGGTGCGTTTAAAATTGGTGCGCATATTGAGACATTTTTGAAAGGAGGTCATTGATATAACTTATATATATATATATATATATATATATATATATATATATATATATCCAATGAACCGATTTAAAATACATTAAAACTCTTATATATTTGTTCTGGAGTTGTGTTGTACCACAAAACCGTTGGGCACCAAGCGGAGAACACAAATCAGTGAGCTCAAAGGTCAAGAATATTGGACTAGGAACTGTTGAACACTCACAAGTAAGTGGTTCTAATGGTCCATGCACTAGGCCGTACTCTAGGACCGTTGGGCGCTCACTTTACAGTGAGCTCTAGGGGTTCTGGTGCTGGGTGCCAAATTTCGGGCAATTGGCGCAAGTGTAGGGTGTTAGGTGCCACCTTGATTTTATTAGTGAACTGTCTCGGTAAAATCACGTTTCTCACTTAAATCGAGTTGAAATTTTGATAGTTGATCCAAAACACATGATTTTTCACTTTGATCATTGGAAGCTTTTGATTTGAGGTTTGTAGTAAGAAAAATGTTTTTCACAATGGTAATATAATTAATACAAATATTGTAATTGAATGTTACCCTAATGCAATAGAAAATAAATGATGAATTATTAACATTTAATTGAAATAAATAATAGGTGATATATGTTACATTACATGATGAGTTTGAATTGAGGTAAAAAATATATATCTATGATATGATGTGATGGTTTAAGATTATATAATAAATGTGATGTGTATGACCTGTTTTTATAGTTTTGTATTTTTTAAGTTGATATTAAATAATTATTTTATATTTATTATTATTATTATTATACTAAAAAATATGTAATTGTAAATTTCAATAATACTAAATAATTAATCTTTTAATTTTATTAATTTATTATTTAATATATTTATTAAACTGCCTATGTTATTTATTATTAATTTTAATTTAAAAGATAAACAAAAAGAGTAAATACAAACCAAACAATATAAATTGGTTTTATTTAGTTTGAATGTTTTCTCTCTTTCAAATAGAACCAATCGAAATCAGATATATTTTTTTTTATGTTTAATTTAAATTTATATTTAAAAAAATAGAATCAAATCAAATTGCATATATTTATCGTGCTTGTTTTGAATATCTGACATAAAGTCGAACTAAATCACATATATTTTTCATGTTTGTTTTGAATGTATTTTTTAACAAAAGTCGAACCAAACTACACCTTGAACAATTATACTCATTGTATTGTTGATACTATAATATTTCTCAGTTCCTGCAAAAAGAATAAAAAGATTAATAAAAAACTTATTACTTTTAAGAAAATGTTAGCGTATTATTTTATGAATTATTATTCAAAATATTTCAATAAACCTGTCACAAATTTATTTTTCTCTTTCTTTATTATATTTGGAGTTTCTAATAATACTAACATTTAGAAGTTCTTAAACCTTTATATATTAACTTAATCATTCTTAATATATTTTTAACTTATCATATTTAAAAAAATACGATACATAGGATTTTAATAGTTTATTAAATTATTATTATACTATTTTTAATTTTAGTTTTTTAATAAAAAGCTTTATAACAAACTACTAAGATGAAATTTATTTATTTTTTCTTTTTGATATTGGAAGGGTTCCAGACAAGATCTTAATATCATCTTTAGGTTTTATAACGAAAAGTGCATTTTATAAGTTTTTTTTATTTTTAATTTCTAGATCTAAGCGATATTTTTTTATTGACTATATACTTATATATTTAACGTATTTCATCTAGTATTGTAGGTAATTATCTTTTCGTGATGTTATTATTTTAATAGTTAAATATATTTTTGATATCTTAATTTTTATTGAAAATTATATTTATTTTCTCTTCTAAATCTTGGTCTAATTTAGTCCTCCAATTTTAGATATGTTGGATTGAGTTTAAAGTTTATTTAACGTTTTAAATGTGTTTCATGAGAGCATTTGAGTTGTTTATCTGACTTGACACATTTTGGCTTTAATGTTAATTAAGAAACTGTCTTGAGACACGTTTCAAATGTCAAATAAACTTAACAAAAAATTTGAGTAAAAGAATTACATCCAAATATTTGTAAAGTTAAAGGATTAGATTGAGTCAAGTTTTGAGAGAATAACTAATTCTAATTTTCACCAATTTTCACTTGAAGTTAAGGAAAAAAATCATATTTAACCCTTATTATAAATCTCAGTTATTAAACCCCTAAACAGGTGATTGAACTAACTATATCATATTCAAAAACTATGATTCGAAAGTTATGTAATTTAACTAATTTGGCACACCCTTTCAAGAATTTAATCAGCAGAAAAGGAAGATGCGTTTTTTCTTTTCCTTTTTTTTTTCAAAAAGAGTTATGACCTACGTTTGCGATAACAACGTTAAACGTAACCTATTAAAATTAGAATAACGTTCAAACTAGGGGAGCATCTGGTTTCCGTAATTTACATTTTTAATGGCTATTAATTGACTTATAAAACAAATTAAGGAGTACAGACAGAGGCTGCTTTAGATGTTAATTTAGTACATAAAATTAGATTATTAAATTAAAATTTTTAAAAATTCATTTTGAAGAAGTGAATTCAATTTATTCTTATTTAAAGGAATTAAATTTTATGTTACGTCTCTCAGTTGTATTCTTACGTGGAATATAAAATAAATTCAAATTGTTTTGAATTGCTTTTTAATGTTTTATCTGGTAAGAGTGAAAAAAAAATCATTAATTTTGGCTTATCCTATACAATATTATAGTGAGTATCTTATCTTGACTATTTGATGTGTTTATCGTGGATCAACTACTGTGTTGTCTGAACTGGATGTTCCTTCAATATTGACTTAGGTTGATTGAGGTGTAAGATCTCTTAGCAATAAGTTGTTTAAATACTTTTATTAATATAATTTTTAACTGCTTAATAAGTGAATTTATATAAAATTATTCTACTCTAGTGATTTTGAGTTTATTCTAAATACACACACATTAAATATTTGGAGAATAATCCATATATAATATTTTAGATTACCAACATTTATTCAAAAAATAATTTGAGTTTATCTTATGAAATAAAGTCAACTTATATATTTAACTTTTACCATAAATTTATTTAATTTATTCACTAGTTGAAGTGTATACATTAATAAGTATTGGGTGTATTCTTAGTATTTTATTCATATTTGCTTGTCTTTCAATTTAACAAGGTATAATAAATTATACTCCATATATAGTTATAATAGCTTAGGATATAAGTTTGGACTTATTTCTTGGTTTCTTGATAAGCACTAATTAAGAAAGAAAAGTAAAATTAAAATTAAAACGCCTTTTCATATATAAAAAAGCTAATTTAAGCATATATTAATCTATAAATTTTTATATAACTATTTTACAAAAGAACTAATTTGAAATTAAATATTCAATACTCGTAATTTAGTGAAACACGAAATTTAGTCACAATTAGGTTAGGATATATTTTCAAGTCTTTATTAGAAAAGAAATTTATACCTAACTGAATTTGAGATATTTGCAAAATGAAATTTATATCTTATATTATAATTTGATTCCAGTGGATCTCCATCATACAATGACGAGTCACACTTGTGAAATAGAAAAGCAGCCACCTGTGTAAGTAGCTTACTACAATATTGCTCTTTTTTTTGTCTGACTTTTGTTCCTGAGTATGTTTTTTTTTTTCTTGTCTGACTTTTATTCTGAAAATCATTGGAATGGTTCAATTTGTCTTTCAAGATATGATTCCAAGTGATTTTACGTAGAATCCGCCGCCACCTACTTCTGCTTCTATAAGATGAACACAACCATGGAGTGGTGTGTTTGGAAAACGTTTGAAGCGGTAAAAAGAAAACCAAAAAATGATTGCAGACAGTTCATCGTTAAACACTCCATCACCGTCATCAACTCCTCCCTCAAAAACCAGTGGTGGCGTCACAAGCACCACACTCGCATCACTTGCTAGCCTCATAAAGCTTCTCCCAACGGGAACAGTTTTTGTTTTCCAATTCCTGAACCCCGTTTTGACCAACAGTGGTGAATGCGACGCCAGCAACAAGTCCCTCTGCGCCGTTCTCCTTGTCTTCTGTGGCTTCAGTTGCGCCTTTTCTTCCTTCACGGACAGTTACACCGGCAGTGACAAGCAGAGGCACTATGGCATCGTAACCCGCAACGGACTCTGGCCTTCTCCGGCTTCCGACTCCGTTGACCTGTCAAGCTACAGACTCAAGTTTGGAGACCTGGTGCATGCTGTGTTGTCGTTTTCGGTGTTTGCGGTGTTGGGGCTGTTGGACAGCAACACTGTGAAGTGCTTCTACCCTGGTTTTGAGTCAACTCAGAAGCGTCTTCTTCAAGTGCTTCCCACAGCCATTGGGGTGGTGGCGGGTGGGTTGTTCATGATCTTTCCCAATGATCGCCATGGAATTGGATACCCTTTAACCTTCGATTCCAACGACACCGCTTCTCCCAACAATCCCAGTGTCAATGCCTAATCAGTACATAACTTGGGGCTGTGAATGTTTTTGCATGCTATGAAATGTTCCTGCAGTATACTTTTCTATCTCCTGTGATGTGACCGTAAACTCAAGACTTTATTCTTTAATGTATTATTGAGAGTTTTGTGTTTCATTTTTAAGTATATTATTTCATGACCTAACTTTTTGATCCAATAGTTCTAAGGTCTGTTTTGGGACGATGAAACTTGGCCTATAATGATCTCATTATGGATTTCTTGTACGTAATAGTAAGATAAGGTTCAACAAGTAAAACTCACGTATACATTCTGCATATAAATATATTTCTAAACTAATGATAGAAAAATTTAAACTATTTTTTTTTAGAATTAATCTCTTGGAAAATAATTTTTGAAACTAAAAGAATGATACTGAGGTAATAAAAACTAATTTTAGAAACTGCTTAAGCTGATAGTAGTACTTAATTTTCATATTAAATATAACACATACATTATAACTTAATTAAATTATATATATTAAAATACAATATCTTGATTTAAATTATTATATATATATATATAATAATTTAAATCAAGATATTGTATTTATATATATATATATATATATATTAGCCTGTGGAAGAGAAGAGGTTGAAATAACATTGTTAAAGACATATTTAATTAAGGAAAATGATATTTTTACTACTAGATTTTGACAACTTTCTTTTACAACATGATGTGTCATCTTTTAAGTGGTTTTGAAATATTAAGAATGAGAAAATGAAGAAATTGAGAATCATTTAAAAGATGCCACCTAAGATTATAAAAAAAAGTTGTCAAAATTTAGTCGTCAAAAAATCATTTTTCTTTAATTAATGATGTTAAATATCTTGTAAACTACTCCCATCAAATATACATGGGAATGATGGTGATGAAAGGACCGTACAAGAAAAGAAAATTATGTAGAAGGATTATAGTAAAAAAAGGAGAAACTAAAATGAAACATCTCTTTTGGTACATAATACGAATTTTTCGTTAAATTGGTATGATAAAAATAATAATCTTATGGTACGAATTAATGAGAAAGATAATTTGCTTTTAATCAAACTCAACCACGTACAATATATCTGTTACTCCATTGGCAGATATAATTTTTGGTACGAGTTTTTTGTTTGACTTTTTAATGTGTGCGATTTCTTTTTAATCTTTCTGACCTTTTTATTATTTTGAAAATGTTTGGAATGGTTCAGGGCTTAGTATAATGCAATTTGGTGTATTAAAAATACCTCCCTATTTCTGTATATAAGTATACCTCCGCACCCATGTAAACCACCAAGATTAGAAGCAGAGAAGAAACCAAAATATGTTCATCTTCAAACAACCAACAGCGACCATTACCTGGTACCTCCTCAAACCAAATTACCAGCATGACAAACACGACATTCTTAGCATTTGGCAGCTTCATAAAGCTGCTTCCTACAGGCACAGTTTTCGTGTTCCAGTTCCTGAACCCTGTCGTGACAAGCAGTGGTAATTGCAACGCCACCAACAGGTGTCTCAGTGTCATTCTCCTTGTGAGTTGTAGCTTCTGTTGCGTCTTTTCTTCCTTCACGGATAGCTACATAGGCAGTGACAACCAGAGGCACTATGCCATCGTAACCCGAAAGGGACTGTGGCCTTCTCCGGCTTCCGACTCCGTTGACTTGTCAAGATACAGAGTCTGGGCTGGAGATTACGTGCGTGCTGGGTTATCGTTGTCAGTGTTTGCGGTGTTGGGGCTGTTGGACACCAACACTGTGCACTGCTTCTACCCTGGTTTTGAGCCAACTCAGAAGACTCTGCTTCAGGTGCTTCCCACAGTTATTGGAACAATAGCGGGTGGGTTGTTCATGATCTTCCCTGACAAACGCCATGGAATTGGATACCCTTTAACTTCTGATTCCAACCACACCCCCAACCCGAATGACAGTGCCTTATCCTTGTAATTTGGGCCAGTGAAAATATATATTGGCGCATGCTGCAAACTGTGTGTGTACTTGCAAATGTTATTGCATTATACTTTCGTATTTCGTAGAGTAATAATATGTAATATATAAATGCCATTAGAACAATACTACTTTTCATCTTTATTTTATAGAGAACGGGATTGGACATACGCATAAAGTACGAGAGAACCTAGACAAACGATGAATACCATTCATTATATAATTGTTGAGTTTGACAACTTATTTGGAAGAGGTCTTAGGAAAATGCACATTCCATAAAGGGGACTGAATAGATCGCGAGGTTCTTTGTTTCACAGCATGTTTTCAAGAAACATATTCAGTAATCAATCTTATTTATTGACCAAATCAACTACTGCTGGACTCCACCGGAGTCACCCACGATTTCAACCTTCAATTTTGCACTTGTTGAGTAATTGGACGCAGGTGTTCTCTTCTTTACTATATCTCAAATATAAGTAACAGTTGAAAAAGGAGAAATATAAAAAAAGGTAAAAGGGGACAACGATGTGTCTCATACTGAAAGCAAATGTCAGTATCATGTTACAAAACAATATAGGCTTTAACTTCATGTCCTGTAACTGGCGGCAGTTGCAGCAAACTCACCATAAATTACTATATACACACCTAATCTCAGTAGCTACCTTCCCCCAGAAAATGATTTCTTTTGAAATGCTACATAGATAACACAAGCTATGTAATGGTCCGTTTTCTCCCAAGATGTTGGTTCTCCTCTGTTGCAACTGATGCCTTAAAGCCCTCGACCTTCGACCCCAGAGATAAATTAATCATTACCGTCAAGGAATCACATTTTCCATCAGCCATCAACAAATAATGCATCAAGGAGGTTCGAAGATGAATTCCCACTCTCAGCCTCATCAAAGAAACCATTGGCAGCACTTTCTCTTCTAGCTTTACGCTCTTCAATGATAGAATCTTCTGTTTCAGTGCAGTAATTACGTCGACCCTGTTTTACGGGTCTCTCAGCCACAACAAATTTACTTCCATCACGAGATCTCTCTTCAAAACCAGCCCAGACTGGCAAAAACAAACGTTTCAGAAACTACATACAGTTCTATATGGAATATTTCAAAAGCAGTTGGAACTATATCTTAACGAATTACATTTGTAACAAAATGCAATCTCTATATGTATCTTAACAGTCATTTCGTGATGAATATAAGATGTACATAAGAACAGTTAAAATAGTCACTCGGTTTCTATAGATGTTTTCAACTTCAGTTTTAGTTCCTAAAAAATTGTAAGCTTTATCAACAAGTTTTGATAACAAGTTTATATTACTGGAATGTTTTAGTATTAGCGAGATTGACTAAAACATAGACAAAGAGTAAGCACGGACACTAAATCTTACAGTTTTTTCGTGTAGATTAAAATGGGAAGAACAACAAAGATCAAATAAAATGAACAATTTAATCTAATATAATTTAACCTAATAAAAAAGCTACACGCACTGGAAATAGGTCGGCATAAGCAGCAAAAGGGGGAAATTTTAAGTAGAATAAGATAATAAAAGAAACCTGCGAAATGATGGAGTACTATGGAAGCAGCTACAGTGACATTCAAGGAAGCAGTGCCGGAGCCATATTGAGGAATGTAGACGAAAAAGTCGCATATTTGAATTTCCTTAGGAGAAAGACCTTGGCCCTGCAGATGGATTAAAAAAAATTGAGGAGTAAAGGGGAAATTTTAAATTGAAGGAAAAGCGAAAGAGAGGTAACTACCTCGTTGCCCAGTAGGAATGCAGTGCTCTTCTTGAAAGGGTGGTGGCTGACGGGGAGAGCGTCGTTTGTGATCTCAACGCCGCAAATATCGCAGTCTTTGTCCTTGAGGAAGTCGCGAGCGTCGTGGAGGGAGTGGAAGTGTCGAAATCGGAGGTGGGAGGAGGAGCCATGGCTGCCGAAACAGTTGAAATCTCTACGGCCAACGAGGATGAGTTCTGAGACGCCAAACGCGGTGGCACTACGAGCCAGCGTTCCCACGTTGTGCCTCTTCGCTATGTTGTGCACCACCACGTAGCTCTCCCACCCCATTCTTCTCCATTCAGTTTTTCCTTCCATCTCCAAACGCCGTTTCCCTTCCCCAGGGTTCCTCCCTTTCACTTTTCAAATCCAAATTACAACATGGGCCCATATTCTTCTCGGGCCTCCATTTCGGCCCAATCATAACACACTCAACCCAACCCAGTCTCCGATTATTATCGCTTCAGAACATGCAAACGAAAGTTTCTTATCTTTTCTCAAATGTAGACGATTAAACAGAGAATAATTTTTCAGAGATTTTTATTATCATAGAATCGAATAGAACATGTACAAGAATTTTACAGATTCAGTCTTATTATATGACAGGATAAAGAACAAGAGAAACATTTGCATGAATATGTGTACACAACGTTTTCTCGTATATTATTATCAACACTATCTATTTGCAAAGATTTGCTTATTGATTTTGCTTTGCTTCACTTCTATAAGTATATGTTAGAAGCCCTCATCATTGTGACGTCCTCGTATAAACCTCCATTTGTGATGTCTGTGATGTCTACGGGCTTATGAAAAACAACAGCTATTTACATTTGTAGAGAGTCGATCAATCCTCCCTCTCGTATGCTTGTGATACAGGCAGCTGTTTCTTAAGCTGCAAATTGAGCCGCCGCAAGCCTAGCAATTGGAACCCTGCAAAGGTGTTCTCATAGTCTCAGTTTGACATTGCAAATACAAAATTTTCATTTTCTGATATTGTTGAACTGAAAATCTGACCTAAATGGAGAACATGAAACATAGTCAAGTCCAATTTCTGCAAAGAAGGCAACCGAAGAAGGCTCCCCACCGTGCTCTCCACATACTCCAACCTGATAATCAATATAGTGTTTTATCTCCATTTGTTAGATTGTGAGAATAAGATGTCTAATAAAAGAAATTAGTTTAAATTTCTATTGCTGAGTTAATTCTCCAACCTTTAGATTTGGTCTAGCGGCACGACCCTTTTCTACGCAAATCTTGACGAGTTGACCCACACCTCTCTGGTCAAGTACCTGCAATTATTCTCAACAATTTTAGTTCAGGAACCGTCCTTCATTATTGTAAATGGCCAAACTAACATCAAGCAACTAACCTCGAATGGATCATGCTGCAGAATCCCAGAAGATAGGTAGATGGGAAGAAATTTTCCAACATCGTCTCTACTATATCCAAATGTCATTTGAGTAAGGTCATTGGTTCCGAATGAAAAGAACTCTGCTTCCTTTGCAATCTAGATGAATCGATGATAGGATGAGAAAGTTTAAATAACAAAAAAGGACAAATGTTCCTTTTAACTCCTGCGCTGCAATTATAAATCTATAAAAGGGTTTATGATTACAATCTAAAGGTTGAACTCGAGTAAATGCGAAACAATGACCGTTTTTCTTCAAATCTTTATTCAATATTTTATTGAGTTCAGGTTGAATCTTCAAGACATCAGGATATGAGACTTACCTCGTCTGCAACTAGTGCAGCCCTTGGAACTTCAATCATAGTCCCAACCTTATAGCTTAAAGAAGAACCCATCTCAGACAAAACATTATCAGCAACACTCCTTATTAAACTCGCTTGATGCCTTAATTCCTGCCAATTAAATTATTAGTACGCATGATTGGATGCATGTGAAGTAAATTAAATAACAACCAACAAGCGAATAAATATGTAAGAAAAAGGACCATGCCTGAGGTGTACCGATAAGTGGAACCATTATCTCTGGAAGAACTGTAATACCATGGTTTTTCACTGAAACAGCAGCCTGAAAGATTGCACGGGCCTGCATCGCAGTCAGTTCTGGGTATGATATTCCCAGCCTGTTCACAGAATTTCAGTTGTCAAACATGAGGAATTGCAAGTCAAACATGAACTCCCCGATCTCAACATTCATCATCAGTCATATAAGATACGAACAGATTGCAGTTTTCTGTCACACACAACACGAGCATTACGAGAGGAGGACAAACCTGCAGCCACGAAAACCGAGCATGGGGTTCACTTCTGATAGCTTTTCTATCCTGGAGTGTATTTCCTCTTTTTTCATTCCTGTCTCGGAAGTTAGTTCACTGACAAAGTGTTCCAGGTCGTTGCCCTCTGGAAGAAATTCATGAAGTGGAGGATCTAACAATCGGATTGTTACAGGAAGACCATCCATTGCACGAAATATCCCCTCGAAATCTGATCTTTGATAAGGTAGCAACAGGTCCAGTGCAGCTTTCCTCTGCTCTGGTGTAACCGCCATTATCATCCTTCTCACAGCCTTTATCCTCTCGTCCGAAGCAAAAAACTACAAAACACCAAAACATGCCAAAACTAATAATATAATTTCTAACTACTGTATGTTGATAAGTAAAGAAGAATAGAAAAGTTCGTTTCACTTCGGATTCAAATGGAAAAAGGCTAAAATAGTCTATTAACTCAATCTTTAGCTTATAAGGAGGATATTAGATATAATTATCCCAGGTATTCACACTTTTGATATAGATACAGTAAGGAGTTGAATGTTTGTTGTACCATATGCTCTGTCCTGCAAAGTCCAATCCCTTGAGCACCATTTTTTCTAGCCGTTACAGCATCTGCAGGAGAGTCAGCATTTGCCATAACCTGATAATAGACAACAGCATATCAGAGAGTTTATAGAAAACAAGTTCCTTTACTCAACTTCTGCAGCAGATAAGGAACACGCAGCACCTTCAGATGCCTTATTTCATCTGCCCAAGACATGAAAGTTCCTAAATCATCGGTTAGAGCCGGAGGAGAAAGTGGTTGCTTTCCCAGTATCACCTCACCTGTTGACCCATTCAGTGAGAGCCAATCTCCTTCTGCTATCACCTTATCACCAACTACGAAGACCTACATTATGAATAAAGATCATTCATAATTACAACAGGAAGATCTTTCATTAGTATTCATATCACATAAATAGAAAATCCCAGCTTACCTTCTCAGCATCCTTTACAAGGATATCAGAGCAACCAGACACACAACACTTTCCCCATCCACGGGCTACAACAGCAGCATGAGATGTCATACCACCTCTAGCCGTCAAGATTCCAGTAGCTGCGTGCATGCCTCCAACATCCTCTGGACTTGTCTCATTCCTCACCTTCAACAGTTCAAGATTGCAATAACATTTAATGATTGTTAATGGATGCCTCATTCAACACAACCATAAATGTTAGTAAATCAACGACAGCATTTACATCCCAACTATAAAATTTACATTCTTCTGTGAAAAATATTTACCCAAGTCAACTCTGGATTTTTCTAACTAAAACTAGACAGGTAGATTATCAAGAAAACGAACAAAAAGATGAAAAGCAAAAAAAATTTCAAGTGAAAAAAGGATTACCAAGATAACACTTTTTCCTTGTGCATGACATTCTTCAGCATTGTCAGCAGTGAACACCACCTGCCCTACTGCGGCTCCAGGGGATGCAGGCAAACCAATGGCAATCACTTGGTTCTTGTAAGTAGATGGATCCTCAAACTAACCAAATAAATTTAGAACAGTTCCGACACATTAAGTATTAATGAAGTTTTTAAGAAGAAAAAACAGATTCATTAATATATCCTTTTGTAAAAAAAGGTTTTGATTATATATACTTAAAATCAACGTCAACATTTTACTTATATATAGAAGGAAATCAAAGGCACATGATACATGGATAATGGCTAGACAAGTATATACCTGTGGGTGGAGAAGTTGATCAAGATGCTGTGGCTCTACCATTTTGATTGCAGAACGAATGTCAACAAGCTTCTTTTTGGCCATATCTACGGCTATTTTTACCGCACTTTTACCAGTACGTTTTCCGCTTCGACATTGCAACATCCACAACCTATTGTCTTGGACAGTGAACTCAATATCCTACAATATAATTGCAATTTCAGAAGGTTTGTCTCTCAGTCTATTAGAGAATTAGTATGAATTATAAAAGTAGAACTAATATATACACAAAGATTAAATTTTACCATCATATCCTTGTAATGTTTCTCTAGAAATTCACAATTCTCCTCAAGTTCCTTATAAGCTTCTGGCATGGAAGATTTCATGACCTCCAAATCTTGAGGTGTCCTGATTCCAGCAACTACATCCTCTCCCTAACAAAAACAACTCAGCATTTATTTGCTGAAACATCAGCATCAAGAGTAATTGATACCATCCACAGGTTAACAAATATGATAATGACTATGAAGAAAGAATAAGTAAATCACATTTAACCTGTGCATTAATTAGAAATTCGCCATAAAGTTTGTTTTCACCAGTGCTTGGATTTCTAGTGAAAAGGACTCCAGTTCCTGAAGTATTCCCCATGTTACCAAACACCATGGACTGAACGTTTACAGCAGTTCCCTTTAGACCAGTTATTTGATTAATGTTCCTATACTTAATTGCCCTTGGGCTATCCCATGAATTAAAAACAGCTTTAACAGCTAGTTCTAACTGCGTCGTTGGATCTGCATTGACAAATGAATAAAGAAAGATGAGGGGATATTTTTTTTTCTTATAAACAATTTGGTGAAGATAGCGGACATGGATCAGTGGCTAGGACGATGAGAATATATCACAAAAAAAAGTGAAGAATTTGGTGTGTTGGCACCTGAGGGAAACTTTTCTCCCCTGGCTTCAAGGTACACATTCTTGTACTGCTCAACAAGATCCTTGAGATCATGGGCTGCTAGTTCAGTGTCAAGTTTAACACCTTTTACACTTTTTAACTTTTCTAACTTCTCCTCAAATAACGAATGTGGAATATCCATTACCTAAAATGAAACATAAATCAACAGTTAGAAACAAAAGCAATGGAAGACAACTATTTTAGTTTTCTATTTTTAGAGAAAGATACTGATATACAACATTGATTGAAGGATTCTAGTTTTCAGTTCGTCTAGTTTTAGATGCTAAAGAAAGGTTGACAATCTACAAACGTAAGCCAACACAGAGCAATGCAGAGGGTGTAAAAGAACCACTCACAACATTTCCAAACATGTCTAAGAAACGTCTATAAGAATCATAAGCAAACCGCTCTCCACTTTTTGCTGCCAAGCCAACAACCACTTCATCATTCAATCCTAGGTTGAGAACTGTGTCCATCATCCCAGGCATGGAAACCTAGTAAACGCAAGGAAAACAAGTTTAGGCTATAAACATGTCACACACACCATAAAGAATCAAATTTAAATCAAATTCGAATACACTTATAAATAGAAGTGGATGTTTCAACAATCATATAGAGTGAATTTCCTATCTACAGCTTAAATTAACACTCTATGATTGAAGATTAAAAGAAAAGATTGCTATTTACTTTATTCAATGCCAGTGACAATCAAGTTCATTTTCTTGCATGTTGTTCCATCATTTGGGAACCAATGTCATTGTCAAAATAAGTAGCTTATGCTCATTAGTGATTTTCATTTTTTCTTTAGACCCTTTTCATATAAAGGAGACTCCAAATTCCAAAAGTGATCCTAAGGAGAGGCACTTAACAAGAAAACAGAAAAAACAAAAACTCAATGCTCTCCTACCGCAGCACCAGAGCGAACTGAGACTAGAAGAGGTTTTGCGGGATTTCCAAGATTGCCTCCCAATTCCTTCTCGACGAAAAGCAAGCCTTGAAGCACTTCCTCCCATAAGCCATCGGATAGCTTCTTTCCATTCTGTTGATATTCTTGACATGCTTCCGTTGATATAGTGAAACCCGGAGGCACAGATAAACCAATGCTTGCCATTTCTGCCAGGTTCGCTCCTTTTCCTCCCAGCTGTAGTTAACAAACATGCAACTGTTCATCAATTTAAAGGGAAAAAAATAGCCCTCACATTGTATGCCACTGGACAACCTTATTTTGCTGAACATGTGTAGAGTGTTTATCATGATGGAACACAGTAAAATTATGTTTCTTTTTTAAGACTTAAATCCACTTTTAACCCTTATAATATTGGTCATCTTTCAATTTCAATCTTTATAAAGTTTTACATATTATTGTTTTTGTAAGGATAATAAATTTTCAAGCTTCTTTTAAATTTTATTATTAATATAGTAATATCTTGCATGAATAAATAAGTAAATGGTCTGAGTGACAAGCAAATAAGGATGAACAAAAATGAATTTAAGCATTTTTTTTTTGACAGATCAATTGTGTGCTTACCAAGAACTTCATGTCCTTGCTTCCTTCACTTTTACCTTTTCCAAAAGTGAATACCCGCTGTTTAAAACAAACTAAAAAAGTTAGCTGCACACCAATCTACAATCTTCAAACTTTTCATCATAAATTGACAAGTTTACTTTGAGAAATGTGTGTGATAATATGACACATTCACATTTACATAGTAACGGGGAGGAAGACAGTTCATATTTTAGTATGATATCATTTTTTAATTCTCTCCGTAAATTTAAGTATATAACTTGAATAGTCACTTATTTATTGAGTTATTGAGAAAAATTATTTAAATTTAAATTTAAAATAAGTAGTTTTTAAAAATTTATTGATTATTTAAAAATGTTAATATCTACAAAAGTTGTCATAAATTTGATTTTAAACAAGCTGAAATTAAATAATTTATTAAATTATTTAATTTCTGTTATTTGGTCCATTTTAATTTAATTTCTATTAAATGAAAACAAAAATATTAAGTTGAAAAACTTCTAGTAAACTCACTTGGAGTTTTGTATTGTCGTGGACGAACCTTTTAGCCTTATTAATATTTTTGAAAATGATCGGTTGAAACCCATTTTATGACCACTTTCTTATTTCCTTCTGTGTCATCCCACAACATACCATTCACATATTTGAATTTGTTTTTTTAAGATGTGCCCCTGGTTTGAAATAGAGTTTATGAATTAAGGAAAAATTTTACTGTTAGCACCATGGTGAAAGGGGAAGAAACACTAGGTTAAACTATGTACTTCCCCTAACCTCCCTCTTTAGGTTATTGCTTTCGCTCTTCCAGTTCCATTTGAGCGAGCTTACGCAATTTTGGTTGTTTGTGTTTCATTTTGGAAGAAAGGCACATAGTAGCGCGTCAGAAAAAAACATTTAAGGTTCTTTCGGTATATTAGTCTAGGTTACATAAATCTAGAATAATTTCTTTTATAAATTTATTGAAGTTTTTCCTCAACTTATATTTTAATCTATTATTTTCTTAGATTAGAGAACCTTTTTCTTTTAAAAGGTTCTTAAGATGTTTATAACCATAACTTCACTACAACATAATTTTAATCACTAGATGTGCTCATCTATTTTTAACATTATATATTTTAATTATTATATAATTTTTTTCTAGTGTCCAACTAAAATATAAGAATTCCAAAAATGCAACAACCAAAATATTATTAGAAAACATTGTTAGTGTTGATTAAAGTATACCTTTTGTTCTAATATAAGTGGTTGGTAGTGAAACTTTTATTTTATCTTTTGGTGACGTTTTTATTGCGTGTAATGCCTACTCAGATTTATTCTATTTCACATCTTTCCTTGAATAGTTTATTTGTTAGACTCAAATAGAAGAAAAGTGAGAATGATAATAGTGAACATAAGTAAAGTTTATAATTTTTTTTTTCTCACAAACATGCAAAACAATCCACAGAAAACTTTTCAGAATTGAAACCTAATTAATTATGTCATACAAACACAATCAAGTATACTACTTCAAGGGTAAAAAATTAAAAAAACGTAACACTTGTAAATGAATTATGATTATGAAAACTCATCAATAATTTAGAGTTTATATTTTATTCTAAATTTTATATAACAGTATTAAACAATATTAATAATGATAATAATAAATAAAATTTGGTATTATTAAATTAAAAAAAATTAAAATTTTATCTTTTGACTTAGATTAGAATTGATGTTTCAAAATATTTTAAAATTTTGTTCTTTTCCCCTATCAACTTTTCCTCTATGATGATTCATTTTTCCCTCATTGTGTCTCTCTTTTCCTTGATCTCTTCTTCCCTTCCCTAATCCCTTCACAATACACCAACACGACACCCAGAATCACGTTTATGAATCCAGATAATGGACTTGCACCAAAAGCAACATTGCAGACAAACAACTCGTTTCAATGTCCTAACTCAAAAGTAATAGAAACCCAAATCTCATTAAACTCTAACAATGGCCATTTCAAAAAACAATCCTCCCAAGATAAGACCAACGACGTCAGGCCCCAAGTGGAAATGCTAATTTTATAAAGAAAATTTGATGCAGTTTTTAAAGTGGCTTATAGTGAATGTTCCCGTCAGAGATAGAAATTTCAATTTGATCTTAATAAACAAAATATAAAACCTGGAGAATGACGGAAAAAAAAAAATCAATGTGAAACAGAGAATGGGAGAACGGGAAAAACCTGAACTGCCTTCATTGTAAAACTCTGAACCTGAACGGAATCGTGCGAACCCAAGAGACAAGAGAAAGGGGTGAATGGAGAAGGCCCTGAGAGAAAGTAGCAAAGGGAAAAACGGGAAACTTTGCCTGCCTTCAAAAATAGCGCGAACTGTTCTCTCCTCTCAGGCCGAAATAATAATTAAAATTTGATTTCCCTGCCCCTTATAAAGCCACCTAAGGGAGTCAAATGTAGTAAAGATTATGGGCGTCAACAAATATTTTCCTAATATTTTTGAGGTCTCAGACTTTTTGTGTTAAAATAAACAATCAAACTTGGATCTCTCATTGGTGTGTCTAGTCATCGACTGTTTCCTTCTGCACCTTCAAAATTTTTGGAACACCTTCAATTTTTAAATAGACCTTTTAGAATACAGAAATAGATTCTAGAAAACTCATTATGAAAGGAGTGGAAGGCACAGTAAATTGGTTTTCTTTCCCTTTTTCATGGGTCTCTTCCACAAATATCGCAGCCTTTGTCTTTGAGGAAGTTGCAAGCTTCGTGGAGGGAGTGGAAGTGTCGAAATCGGAGGTGGGAGGAGGAGCCATGGTTGCCGAAACAGTTGAAATCTCTACGACCGACGAGGACGAGTTCTGAGACGCAAAACGCGGTGGCACTGCGAGCTACCGTTCCCACTTTGTACCTCTTCGTTATGTCGTGCACCACCACGTAGCTCTCCCACCCCATTCTTCTCGATTCAGCTTTTCCTTCCCTCTCCAAACGCCGTTTCCCTTCCACTTTTTCAAATTCAAATTACAACATGGGCCTATCTTCTTCTCGGGCCTACATTTCTGCCCAATCATAATACACTCATCCCAACCCAGACTCCGATTATTACCACTCCAGAACATGCAAACAGAAATTTCTTATCTTTTCTTAAATGTAGACGATTAAATGGAGAATAATTTTTCAGACATTTTTATTATGATAGAATCGAAGAGAACAGAACATGTACAAGAATTTTACAGATTCACTCTTATTATATGACAGGAAACGGTATAAGAATAAGAGAAGCATATGCATGAACATTTGTACACAACGTTTTCTCTTTTATTATTATCAACATTATTTATTTCCAAAGATTTGCTTATTGATTTTACTTTGCTTTCACTTCTTTAAGTATACGTTAGAAGCCCTCATCATTGTGACGTCCTCGTATAAACCTCTGTTTGTGATGTCTACGGGCTTATGAAAAACAACAGTTATTTACAGTTGTAGAGAGTCGATCAATCCTCCCTCTCGTATGCTTGTGATACTGGCAACTGTTTCTTAAGCTGCAACCTGAGCTGCCGCAAGCCTAGCAATTGGAACCCTGCAAAGGTGTCCTCATAGTCTCAGTTTGACATTGGAAAATACAAATTTTTCATTGTCTGATATTGTTTAACTGAAAATCTGACCTAAATGGAGAACATGAAACATAGTCAAGTCCAATTTCTGCAAAGAAGGCAACAGAAGAAGGCTCCCCACCATGTTCTCCACATATTCCAACCTGATAATCAATATAGTGTTTCATCTCCATTTGTTACATTGTAAGAATAAGATGTCTAATTAAAAAATTAATTTGAATTGCTATTGCTGAGTTAATTCTCCTACCTTTAGGTTTGGTCTTGCGGCACGACCCTTTTCTGTGCAAATCTTGATGAGTTGACCCACACCTTTCTGGTCAAGTACCTGCAATTATTCTCAACAATTTTAATTCAGCAACCGTCCTTCATTATGTAAATGGCCAAACTAACATCAAGCAACTAACCTCGAATGGATCATGCTGCAGAATCCCAGAAGATAGATAGATGGGAAGAAATTTTCCAACATCGTCTCTACTATATCCAAATGTCATTTGAGTAAGGTCATTGGTTCCGAATGAAAAGAACTCTGCTTCCTTTGCAATCTAGATGAATCGATTATAGGATGAGAAAGTTTAAATAACAAAAAAGGACAATCTACAGGTTGAACCCGAGTAAAAGCGAAATTTAGACCTTTTTCCTTCAAATCTTTATTCAATATTTTATTTTGAGTCCAGGTTGAATCTTCAGGATATCAGGATATAAATGTTACCTCTTCTGCAACTAGTGCAGCCCTTGGAACTTCAATCATAGTCCCAACCTTATAGCTTAAAGAAGAACCCATCTCAGACAAAACATTATCAGCAACATTCCTTATTAAACTCACTTGATGCCTTAATTCCTGCAAATTAAATATTTTGGGGAATTATATCGTCTAATCATTACATCAAAGGGGTTTTTCATTAAAAATAAAAACCAACTGATACACATCGTATTTCAAAATTTCTTATAGTTAGGAGAAAGGGTTGCAACAATGTTTCAAAGTATAAAATGAACTGAGATTTTTCTCATAAATTATTAGTGCGCATGAATAGATGCGTGTGAAGTAATTTAAAGGACAACCAAATAGCTAATAAACATGTAAGGAAAAGGGCCATGCCTGAGGTGTACCAATAAGTGGAACCATTATCTCTGGAAGAACTGTAATACCATGGTTTTTCACCGAAACAGCTGCCTGAAAGATTGCACGGGCCTGCATCTCAGTCAGTTCTGGATATGATATTCCCAGCCTGTTCACAGAATTTCAATTGTCAAACATATACTCCCTGATCTCAACACTCAACATCAGTCATGTAAGATACGAACAGATTGAAGTTTTCTGTAATACACAACACGAGCATTATGAAATGAGGATAAACCTGCAGCCACGAAAACCGAGCATGGGGTTCACTTCTGATAGCTTTTCTATCCTGGAGTATATTTCCTCTTCTTTCATTCCTGTCTCGGAAGTTAGTTCACTGACAATGTGTTCCAGGTCGCCCTCTGGAAGAAATTCATGAAGTGGAGGATCTAACAATCGGATTGTTACTGGAAGACCATCCATTGCACGAAATATCCCCTCGAAATCTGATCTTTGATAAGGTAGCAACAGGTCCAGTGCAGCTTTCCTCTGCTCTGGTGTAACCGCCATTATCATCATTCTCACAGCCTTTATCCTCTCGTCCGAAGCAAAAAACTACAACACACCAAAACAAGCCAAAACTAATAATATAATTTCTAACTACCGTATGTTGATTAGTAAAAAAGAATAGAAAAGTTCGTTTCACTTTGGATTCAAAGGGAAAAGGCTAAAATAGCCCATTAACTCAATCTTAAGCTTATAATGAGGATATCAGATATTAATTGTCGCAGGTATTCACACTCTTGATTCAGATACAGTAAGAAGTATAATGTTTGTTGTACCATATGCTCTGTCCTGCAAAGTCCAATCCCTTGAGCACCATTTTTTCTAGCCGTTACTGCATCTTCAGGAGAGTCAGCATTTGCCATAACCTGGTAATAGACAATAGTATATTAGAGAGTTCATAGAAAACAAGTTCTTTTTATTCAACTCAACTTCTGCAGCAGATAAGGAACACGCAGCACCTTCAGATGCCTTATTTCATCTGCCCAAGACATGAAAGTTCCTAAATCGTCGCTTAGAGCCGGAGGAGAAAGTGGTTGCTTTCCCAGTATCACCTCACCTGTTGACCCATTCAGTGAGAGCCAATCTCCTTCTGCTATCACCTTATCTCCAACTACGAAGACCTACATTATGAATAAAGATTATTCATAATTACAACAGGAAGATCTTTCATTAGTATTTATATCACATTATTGGAAAATCCAAGCTTACCTTCTCAGCATCATTTACAAGGATGTCAGAGCAACCAGAAACACAACACTTTCCCCATCCACGGGCTACAACAGCAGCATGAGATGTCATACCACCTCTAGCCGTCAAGATTCCAGTAGCTGCGTGCATGCCTCCAACATCCTCTGGACTTGTCTCATTCCTCACCTTCAACAGTTCAAGATTGCAATAACATTTATTTAATGATTGTTAATGGATGCCTCGTTTAACACAACCATGTATGTTACTAAATCACGACAGCATTTACATCCCAACCACAAAATGTACAATCTTCTGAGAAAAATATTTGCCGAAGTCAACTTTGGATTTTTCTAACTAAAACAAGACAGGTAGATTATCAAGAAAGCGAACAAAAAGATTAAAAGCAAAAAAATTATAAAGTGAAAAAAGGATTACCAAGATAACACTCTTTCCTTGTGCATGCCATTCTTCAGCATTGTCAGCAGTGAACACCACCTGCCCTACTGCGGCTCCAGGGGATGCAGGCAAACCAATGGCAATCACTTGGTCCTTGTAAGTAGATGGATCCTCAAACTAACCAAATAAATTTAGAGCAGTTCGGACACATTAAGTATTAATTAACTTTTTATGAAAAAAAAATCATTAATACATCCTTTTCTAAAAAAGGGTTTTGATTATATATACTTAAAATCAACGTCAACATTTTCCTTATGTATAGAAGGAAATCAAAGGCACATGATACATGGATAATGGTATGACAAGTATATACCTGTGGATGAAGAAGTTGATCAAGATGCTGTGGCTCTACCATTTTGATTGCAGAACGAATGTCAACAAGTCCCTCATTGACCATATCTACGGCTATTTTTACTGCACCTTTACCAGTACGTTTTCCGCTTCGACATTGCAACATCCACAACCTATTGTCTTGGACAGTGAACTCAATATCCTACAATATAATTGCAATTTCAGAAGGTTTATCTATCAGTCTATTTATAGAATTAGTATAAATTATAAAAGTAGAACGAATATATACAAAGATTAAATTTTACCATCATATCCTTGTAATGTTTCTCTAGAAATTCACAATTTTCCTCAAGTTCCTTATAGGCTTCTGGCATGCAAGATTTCATGACCTCCAAATCTTCAGGTGTCCTGATTCCAGCAACTACATCCTCTCCCTAACAAAAACAATTCAGCATTTATTTGCTGAAACATCAGCATCAAGAGTAATTGATACCATCCACAGGTTAACGAATATGATAATGACTAGGAAGAAAGAACAAGTAAATCACATTTAACCTGAGCATTAATTAGAAATTCGCCATAAAGTTTGTTTTCACCAGTGCTTGGATTTCTAGTGAAAAGGACTCCAGTTCCTGAAGTATTCCCCATGTTACCAAACACCATGGACTGAATGTTTACAGCAGTTCCCTTTAGACCAGTTATTTGATTAATGTTCCGATACTTAATTGCCCTTGGGCTATCCCAAGAATTAAAAACAGCTTTAACAGCTAGTTCTAACTGCTTCTTTGGATCTGCATTGGTAATTGAATAAGATGAGTGGATGTTTTTTTTTTTCTTATAAACAATTTGGTGAAGACAGCGGACATGGATCAATGGCTAGGACGATGAGAATATATCACAACAAAAAGTTAAGAAGTTGGTGTGTCAGCACCTGAGGGAAACTTTTCTCCCCTGGCTTCAAGGTACACATTCTTGTACTGCTCAACGAGGTCTTTGAGATCATGGGCTGCTAGTTCAGTGTCAAGTTTAACACCTCTTACACGTTTTAGCTTTTCTAACTTCTCCTCAAACAACGAGTGTGGAATGTCCATTACCTAAATGAAGCATAAATCAACAGTTAGAAACAAAAGCAATGGAAGACAACTATTTTAGTTCTCTATTTTTAGAGAAAGATCCTGATGTACAACATGGACTGAGGGATTCTAGTTTTCAGTTCGTCTAGTTTTAGATGCTAAAGAAAGGTTGACAATCTACAAAAGTAAGCCAACACAAAAGCAATGCTGAGGGAGTAAAAGAACCACTCACAACATCTCCAAACATGTCTAAGAAACGTCTATAAGAATCATAAGCAAACCGCTCCCCACTTTTTGCTGCCAAGCCGACAACCACTTCATCATTCAATCCTAGGTTGAGAACTGTGTCCATCATCCCAGGCATGGAAATCTAGTAAATGCAAGGAAAACAAGTTTAGGCTATAAACATGTCACACACACCATAAATAATCAAATTTATATCAAATTCGAATACACTTATAAATAGAAGTGGATGTTTCAACAATCAGAGAGTGAATTTCCTATCTAGAACTTAAATTAACACACTATGATTAAAGATTAAAAGAAAAGATTGCTATTTACTTTATTCAAGAACTTTACTGCTCTAGTTTAATCAATGCTAGTGACAATCAAGTTCATTTTCTTGCATGTTGTTCCATCATTTGGGAACCAATGTCAATGACAAAATAAGTAGCTTATGGTGATTAGTGGTTTTCATATTGTCTTTAGGCCCTTTACATATAAAGGTGATTCCAAATTCCAAAAGTGGTCCTAGGTTGAGGCACTTAACAAGAACACAGAAAAAACATAAACCCAATGCTCTCGTACCGCAGCACCAGAGCGAACTGAGAGTAGAAGAGGTTTTGTAGGATTTCCAAGATTGGCTCCCATTTCATTCTCGACGAAAAGCAAGCCTTGAAGCACCTCCTCCCACAAGCCATCTGGTAGCTTCTTTCCATTCTGTTGATATTCTTGGCATGCTTCCGTTGATATAGTGAATCCCGGAGGCACAGATAAACCAATGCTTGCCATTTCTGCCAGGTTCGCTCCCTTTCCTCCCAGCTGTAGTTAACAAACATGCAATTGTTCATCACTTTAAAGGAAAAAAGCAGCCCTCATATTGTATGCCAATCGACAACCTTATTTTGCTTAACAAGTGTAGAGTTTTTATCATGATGGAACACCGGTAAAATCACAATTGATGAGAATATAACAACAAGAATCCAATATCAATTTCCATGTTTTTCCTTTTTTTAAGGCTTAAATCCACTTCTAATCCTTATCATTTTGGTCATCGTTCAATTTCAATCATTATAAAATTTTACATACTATTGTTTTTGTAAGGATAATAAATGTTCAAGCTTCTTTTAAACTTTGTTATTAATATAGTAATATCTTGCATGAATAAATAAATAAACGGTCTGAGTGACAAGCTAATAAGGAGGAACAAAAATGAATTTAAGCATTTTTTTCAAAATGTGACAGATCAATTGTGTGCTTACCAAGGACTTCATGGCCTTGTTTCCTTCACTTGTACCTTTGCCAAAAGTGAATACCCGCTGTTTAAAACAAACTAAAAAACATTAGCTGCACACCACTCTACAATATTCATACTTGTTATCATAAATTGACAAATTTACTTCTAAAAACTGTGATAATATGACATATTCATATATAGTAATGGGAGAGGAGGAGAAAATTCATATTTTAGTATGATATCATTGTTTAATTCTCTCCGTGCATTTAAGTATTTAGCTTGACTAATCGCTTATGTATTGAGAAAATTATTTAAATTTAAATTTAAAATAAGTAGTTTCTAAAAAATTATTCATTATATAGAAATCTTACTATTTACAAGAGTTGTTGTAAATTTGAATTTAAACAAGTTGCAATTAAATAATTTATCAGTTGTTTAATTTCTATTGTTTGTTTCATTTTTTTTATTTAATTTCTATTCAATAAAAATAAAAATATGAAGTTGAAAATTTTCCTTTGAATAGTAAGTTCACTTGGAGTTTTGTATTGACGTGGACAGACTTTTTAGCCTTATTAATATTTTTGAGGTCTGAGACTTTTTGTGTTAAACGAAACAATCAAACTTGGGTCTCTCATTGGTGTGTCTTGTCATCGACTCAGTTGTTTCTTTCTGCACTTCAAAAAACTTTGGAACACCTTCTTCCTTCATTTTTGAAATAGACCTTTTAGGATACAAAAATATATTCTAGAAAATTCATTATGAATGGAGTGAAAGGCGCCGTAAATTGTTTTTCTTTCTCTGGTTCATGGGTTCCACAAATATCTAGATTATTTGTATATATTTTTTCAAATATCTATCCCTTTACTTTATAATTTATTATTACATCTAATTATAACTCATTTTCTCTCTACAAAGCAAGATTAATCTTCTTGTTTTGTTCTTTCTTACAATTCGCATTCTCTCAGCTGAGTAATGTTTTACTATGTAAATGACAAATTCACGTTTTTTTTTTTTTCAATTATGAATATACAGTTAGACGTACCTTTTTAGTTGTGGGAGGGGTTGCTGGGGTAAGAATTGCTTGGCCACGTATTAGAGACTGATATGATCTTCTACCTCTCTTCCATGCCCTGAAGCTGTTTGATTTTGTGCTTCTTCTCCCACCAACCACCACAACATCACTGTGCTCAACATATTTCTTCTTCGCATTCCAAATCATATTACTGATATCATCCCCTCTGCTCCTAATGAATATGCCCTTCACTATGGAAGACATCTTTCATCTATCTCCTGCTCTCAATCAACCATAGCACCAATTAATCCATTTTTGTTCTTGTGTGGAACAATTTTCATGCAGAGAACAAAATTCTCCCTCACAAAACATGTATAAGCATAACACATATACCAGATTAGATATTCATATGCACTTGATCACAAACATGTCCCACCCCAGAAGAAGAAAAAGTAATCAAGAGAAAGACATGTTTTTCTTCATTGATCACGAAGACATTAAAAAAAATACAAGAAAAGAAAAACTGGAGATTGTTAACATGTCAATTAACTGCATAGTGATCATGCAATCAACATACCTGAAGATAGAAAATAAGGAGGAGAGGAAGGGCTTTGTTTATAGTTAATACACAGAGCAGCTTCTCAAAATGGAAATGGAAGTTGTAATTTTCCCTCCCTCTTTTCTCTCTGTTTTGTTTTTTTTTATATTATATTCCAATGTTTTAATAGGCAAATATGATGAGAAATGAGTGGACCAAAATGTTGTTAGGAATAAATTCTTTCTCATAGTTAAACTTTTCACTAAATTATGCTAATAAGTTTGTTAAATTTATATAACAATTTTGACGTTTTATTTTCTGTTGAGGAATATGTTCTCCTGTGAATTATCAAGTTTGCCCTTTGTCTCGTCCAGGATAAGGGTACGTGGCACAATAATTGAAGCAAAGGATAATAATAGTCCTAAATGAATAAAACTCATTTTTTGTCCTTCTAATCATTTTTTCTCGGAAAATAAATGAGAAATATTAAGATGCACAATTTAAACTCAAAACTAAAGAATTATCAGATATATTCTATATTTAACATGATATATTATTTCTTAAAACAATTAATAAGATGTGGCTTAAATCATTTCGTTGTTTTTCCGCAATAAGGAGTCTTCTAGATAGTTATCGAACTTATCTTCAATCCTCCAAAAACAATTCACTCGTATCTACTTTTCTATATTAATAAATACTAAAAATTTATTTAGATATAAAATGTTTTTAACCATACTTTTGAGCCTTTAACTGCTGTATAATTTTTCACAAATGCATAAATATTTGCTGTCACGTCTTAAATGTTCTAGCAACGACTTTTAAATTTGAGTGGTTGTATTTTATTTATTATTAGAATTTATTTGAATATCTATTTACAAATATTTTTAATAATTTTTTTTCTCTAAAATTGATTATGGATTAAAATATTCTTATTGCATTAAATCTTTACGTTAAATAATCTTTATTTGTTTGTTTAAAGCAACTGTTGCTGTAAGATATTTTTCAATTAGATAAGTATTACTCTATCCAGATACTTACACTTGTTGAAAAGCTTATATTTTACATAATTAAACAAACAATATCATCTTATACTTTTTGTTTAACTTGTCTAAACAGAAAAACTTGAACTCCAAACATGTTGTGATCTGAACATAAATTTCGTTATTTTAAGTATTGCATTGACAGAAAATAATATTAAAATTAAATTAATAAACGCACATATTATTTGAATAATGAATTATGTCTAAATTGGGTGACATCATAAAGATAAATTTCGCAAATGTTTTCTTACAAAAATTTTCCAAAATATTATATTAGTTTTTTTTGGTCTACGAATATCGAGGAAGGTGACTGAAAAGTGTTGTGGGACCAACGAGGGTCAAGTGGAATATACTTTAGATCCAAGTAAGGACGACACGTGGCCACGGCTGAAGACACTAAAAATAACTATTAATCTCTATACCATCCATTATTTTCAGATCTTATCATCCAGTTTTTTTCTTTATCATTTTAATTTATACATATTAGCTTGAAATATTTTCATATAAATATCTACTAAAAATCACTTTATTCTCACCAAAATTTAAAGATAAAATAGTCAAAGAATTTGATCTTCGTGTATGATAGCGTGAATATTTTTATATGGTAAAAAGAAATTTAATATATATATATATATATATATATATTATACAATTCAAAATTATTATTTTTATAAAAATTTTAAAATTTATTGAGAATACTTTTTTATTATTTGTATTCATATTTTATATTTCATAATTCTATTTTTATCTTTTATAATATAATTATTTGTTACATTTTTTAAATTAACAGTTATTTTTATATGTTTTCTATAAGACTTTCTATTTTTGTCTCTCTTTTTTTTATTCATCAACATTTATTTTTTTATTTTTTTCGTTCATTTCATTTTTTTTAATAAATTTAAATTTATTTTGTATATTAACTTAATAACATCACAATATCGTTCCCTACTAATATAATATCATATTATGCATATTTAAAAATATATCACTAAGTTATTACAAGTTATTCACATAATAAACTATTTTGATTTTACATTTTTGTTTTCAAAGAATATAACTCTCCTTCTACAATATTCATTCTAAAAGTAACAAGGGAGCAAAGCGAGTTTAAAATAGGGAAAAATATGTTTTTAGTATCTGAAGTTTGACTTTACTTTGGAAATGGTCCCCGGTAAAAACTTAGTCATTGTTTGGTCCCTGCACTTTCAAAATCATTGTTTTTGGTCCTTATTTTTGGATGGCATTAAAAATAACAAAGGCGTGCCACGTGTTATTTATTTTTTTTTATAAAATAAAAAACTACCATCGGCTTAGCCGACGCTTTCATGAAAATTGAAAAAAATATATTTTTGGTCCTTAAAGTTTGAACTTAATTTGAAAATGATCCCAAATTAAAACTTGATCATTGTTTGGTCCATATACATTCAAAATCATTGTTAATATATAATAATATTATTACCATTAATAATAATAATATTATATAATAATATTATTATATAATTAATAATAGTATTATTATTACTATTATTATATATTAAATAATATGATACACGACGTTTGTTATTTTTAACGTTGTTCAAAAATAGGGAAAAAAAACAACGAGTTTGAAAGTGCAAGGACAAAACAGTGACCAAGTTTCGACTAGGAACCATTTACAAATTAAGATCAAACTTCAGAGACTAAAAACATATTTTTTCCTTGAATATATACAATAAGTTGAATTGACGTTGGTTATTAGCCTTTATTGATGGATTCACTACTGTAACAAGGTCTTTTGACAACAGTTAAAAAAAGCATGTGAATATGGTTCTAGACTCATCGTTGAAGTAGTCATTGTTAAAGAGTTCAAAATAATGATGGGTCTACAAAATCGTCATCATTTACCTACTGGGACCACAACAGTCTAAGCGTCGTTGTTGAAGCTTTTTTTAGTTGTAAAAGGCATCCAAAATCAATGGCAATTAGTGTAAAATCGTCATTGTATAGTTGCTCAATGTGAATTTATAGTAGTCCAATCCACAACTGTTTATACCTTCATTGTCGTTGAAATCGATATATTAACGATATTTATGGTCAAAATTGTCGTTATATGTGACCAACTTTTTTAAATGTTAACTTGGTTTTATGTCTTAACCCGAACATGTAATGCAAAAAAGATCCAACAAAATTTGAATCCAAACAGTTCCAACATAATTTCAATCCAAACAGTTCCAACAAAAATACAAAATAACTAATATGACAAAATTAGTCTAAACTAGCTCTAACTCTAGATAGAAAATATTTTGCTCACGCTTGTTGTACATAAGTTATTGCTCCTGAATCCAATGGACTTGTGCCATTGAATTTATGCAAAAGCATAGGAGAAGTTAATACAAGGACATGAAGATTATCAAATTAAAATTAGTACAATTGAAAGTTAGCAAATTACCTCATCTTACCAACTTTCATAACCGCCTTATACAATTGTTTTCATCCATTGCATGACGTAATAACCACAATCAAAGCTTTCAATTTATTTATTACACTAGAATCATAGTAAAACTATTTAAATACAAATTAAACGACAATACTAAAAGTAAATGAATGATATATATAGTGTGTAAGTACCCAAAGAAAAATCCAAATAACCCTTTTGGTATCGGAAGTAGATCTATCACTCAATATACCTTGTCCATTAAAACCACTAGAGTATAAACCACTTGTCACTCAATATACCAACTTTCATAATAATCTTTTATTTTTGTCAATTAAAACATTCTTTTTAATCTATTCAAATTATAACATCACTTGTTAAATTTTATAAACTTTCATCTTAAATTTTTTTTCTCATAATACAGACCATCTCACCTTCACCTCCTTTCCAACTAAAATCCACTAGAAATCGTGTTTTTAAGGTTATGAGATCATTTTAACATGACGCTAGAGAGTGATTATTAACATTTGCTAATGATTTTGTTGCTAAAACCATTTGAAGAAAAACATTATTAGATGGCACGTGTTCACAATAATTGATGTCGAGGTTGATCTTGAAGATAAGTTACGTAATTGGGTTCTACCTTGTCTAATCGCTGACAAAAGAAATCCTAAACCACAAAAAGATTGAAAAATGAAAAACACTGCATGCTTCAGAAATAAGCTTGATATCTTCTCCATTTTATTCACATACTTCAACTGTTTGTAACGGATTAGAGCAATTATAAAGCTCTTACAAGGAAAAAAAAAATACTTGTCATGGATGAAGAAGATCATCATAAGAAGTTGACCCATATACACTATCAAACAAAGATGATAAGCACAACTTCAACAAGAAAAAAAAATTGTGAAAACCTCTAAACATCACAAGAAAATGACAGCACCAACTTTGCCACTTTGTAATTTATGTATCTCATCCAGAGAAGCATGCTGCGAATGCACGATTCTCATAAGGTTGTTATTATATTATTATTAAATGTTTAACTGAGTGGAGCCAAGAAAATCAATTACGAGGAAAGCGCACAGCAATTCGCTGCTGAATGAGGCTCCTGCATGAAGGACAATCTTGCATACCCTGCTTCTCATGGAGTTCATTACATGTTGTGCAAACAACTTGATGAGCACATGGGAGAAACACCACCGACATCTCCTCCGAAAGGCACATCACACATTCCCGTTCTCGTTTCACGCCACCTCTTGTGGAGTGCTCAATGACTAGTTCAGAGATAAAAGAAGCCTGGGATTCCTTCAGAGTAGTTCCATTTTTCATGTACAAACATTTGCTGGCATAGCTTCCATCAATGCCCATTCTCAGTGCAGCAATTTTTGAAGAGTCTGTCTTCAGCCTTACTTGGGAAATTTCCTTTTCGAGTTTTTGGATGTCATCTTTGTGTCTTTGTAGATTTCTTTCTGCTTTTAATTTGATCATATTCTCCTTGGAATTTCCTGATTCCTCGATTTGTTCTATTTCCTTTCTTATAGAACTAGCCTGTTGGAGAAGCTCTCTTTTTGCCTTTTCTTCCTGCTGCCATCTACCCTGTGATATTTCCCCTTCAAATGAGAACAGGCCCACTAATACATCTCATTTAGCACCTAAATAGATACAAGGTTTTTGGAATCTCACAAGTGGCGCATGATGCGTTATGTGTACCAAATTCAAATGCATAGAAATGGACAACAATTACTGGTGTCAAGAGCACACCAATTCATTTATTTTCATTCTGAGAATAATATGGCAACAATCGCCCCAGTCAAAAGAGTTTATCAGACTGCTTACCCCAGAAAAAACTCTAAACTGAAATCAGTAGAAGACCCAAACTTTACCTAGAATCACATTTTGACACAACACAATAGCATTGATCCTTGCAACCGACCCATCTGATGAAACAAAGTTGTTTGTTTTTATTGTAGCAATAAAATGAGGGTGGAAGAGCTTAGAAACTTTACATAACTAACCACCCGCTAATCTTCTTATTTGACAATATCATAGAATACACCATGAGATCAAACTACTTCCGGAGCTATATTATATTCGTATAGATATAAAGTGAATGGTTACAAGATATAAAGAAGCATATGAAAGAAGTTCGAATAAGTTTAAAATAACAAACCTCAACTTGCTCATGTTGCATTCGAGCTTGTTCCAATTCCTGCAACAACTGTGCTAATTTCCGTTTTTCAATCGTTAGCTCTTCTTGAAACAAGGATTTCTGCTTTTCCCATGACTGAAACTTCAGTTGTGTCTTCTTTTCTCTCCTTGATACCTCTTGACAGCTTGCAGCAGTTTCTATAGCACGTAGCTTAGCAGCCTCCATCTCTTTCCTCAATGCAACCTTCTCCATCTCAAGCTTCTGGACAGTGGCATTAGCTCGCTCTACCTGCCCACTAACTTTACACAAGGCATTTTCCATCTCAGAAAGCTTCTTTAAGGTGTTTTCCTCGAGAGATTGCTTCTCTTTCTTAAGACGTTCAACCTCCTCTTTCTCTTGCCTCAGTGTCTGAAGTTCAGCCTTTTCTTTACTCAGACGGCGAGTAGCTTGCATAACCTTCTGATTTACCCACTCTGTCCATTCTTGAAGCTGATTTTGCAGCTCCCTAACCCTTGGAACCAACTTCAAAATCATCTCATTCCTTCCATCGTGAGGCATCCACTGGTTTGGGAACTTGTAGTATGGCATTCCAATAAAACTAGTAGGTGCCGCATTTTTGCTGCCATCGGGTTCTGTAGAAGGCTTGATTTTTGAAGACAATGAGAGAGAAAGATCTGTATTGGTGGTTGATAATGAAACTGGATAACAGAATGTGGGTGTGGTATTTGCTGCATGAATTGCATATGAATTATTGGTCAATCCAGAAACACCATTCGAAGAATCTAGGTTGAATGCAGGGGGCGTAGGAGCATTACTTAAGAAATTGGCATTAATATTCTCTTGAGTCATATTAATTTCCATTCCCTTACTTATCTGTAATGAAGCACCCCTGAAATTTATGGCAGATGATTCTGACACAGGTTTAAGTTTTTTATCCAAGATTAAACCACCTAAGCCATTCGCCTTCCCTCTTGAAGACCCTTTTGATCCACAAGAGCGATGACCTTTTTCTCCATGAAATGTCTTGTGTCGAAGTATGTAGTCCCTCCTGCTGCTACTGGAATGGACCTTTCTAGCTGTTCCATACTTCTCTTCCATCAGGCCAGACTGAGATGTTCCAGCAGCGCTGAATGTTTTATGAGTGCAATCAGATTCCCAACTGGCACCCTCATTCTTTGAGGTTCCACCAACAATAATTTGAGAATCCATGTTGCTCAAACCACGAAATGCAGTCACAAAGGGTTTCTTTGGATGAGAAGTATGAGAACCCGCAGGAATTGATTTACTAGGTCCTAGAAGACTCAATTCAGGGACTTTAGTTTCTGGTTTTGATTGTGATTCTGGTTGGCTAGATGAAACGTCGTTAGCAGTATTGTCGCTACCTAAACTACATACAGGGTCACAATCCATTGCACAAGCATGTGACACATTCATGTCACAGATTAACAAACGCCACATTGCATCACCAATACTGAAGAATGGCCTAACCTCTCGAAGAACACAAACCAATTCAGCCAACACATACTTCCCAAGCTGTACTAAATCTTCAAAATAGGGCTCTCGCGACATATCAACCTCTTGGCCATTTCTAATAAATGCTAGAGTGTTATCAACAATATTAGACACAGTGTCTTTACATCCATAACAGATGCCAGGTCTTAAGATGGCCTTCGTCGCAACTTCTTCATTGTAGCCACATGCTACAATCGTTTTTATGGAACTCTTGAAAATGGTGTCCAAATTACTCAACACAAGTTCTTCCAGCTGGGCTTCTGTGAGATCGCTCCAATCTGCATCACTAATTTCATTTGTCTTAGGTTCTTCCTTAGATTGACTGGGCCCGACATCAGATGTTCCAGGACTGTATAATCCAAGACCGAGCTTCAGTCCATCTGAATGATCTTGGCTGACACCACACACGTCACAAGCAGTGGCTTGCCCATGACTAGGGGTTATTTTAAACTTCTCAGCAGAGAATTCATAGCTGCGGCACTCAAGTGGAGGTGCAAGAATGATCTTACTTGGCTCCCCTAAAGGTGGATCAGCCCTGAATTTCCTCTTGTTCCTACTTCCTTTCTCTTGGCAAGAAACTGAAGGAGACATTTGACTGCTACAACTGGCAACCAATGAGATATTTTAGTCGCAATCTAAAACAAAGAAAAAAGAGAAGAAGAGAACACTTGTTAAGTTTCATTTAGCGTCTATGATTACTTATTCCAAATTCAAGTTCCGTGAATTAGAAAAGAAAAATGTGCATATGAGAATGACATTAGCGGAAGAGTGCAAACATTGTTCTCGTAATTGAATGAAATTTGCAATGACAAACACTGTATTATTACATGGCATTGATTAACATGCATTTAACACTAACAATTAATCACCTCTGAATCTTAGTATAGAAAAATGCCACATTAAACTTCCTCATTGATCCAAATAAAGGAGGTAAATCAATGAATAAATTAATCAACTACACACAAACATATATCAGTAATCTCAGCAAAAGAAGCACCTCCGGTTGACAAAATATGAAATTGAAAACACCCAAATAAATTGCAATCCACATCTATACTTAAAAAACACATCCATGAATAACAAAGTAATGAAAACAAAACATTCTAAAATATTGTAACAATAGCAAACGAAGCCACTGATGCGAAAAGATCCGCAATATGAGACTCGTGATGAGTATTAGATGATCAATACGTACCGGATTAGAACAATTTTTCAAAAAAATCAAGGTCGATCTTTCAAAATCATAGAATCAGAGAGGAGAAAATTCACACCTTTTTGATCGTTGTGTTTTTTCTCCTTAATGTATTTGTTTGTTTATTTTTGTGCAGATGTATAGGCCTCAGAGCCTGGAGGCTTTAAGCATTGTATTGAACGTCTCTCTCCTGCACACAAATAATAAATAAATAATACAAAATTAAAATAAATAATAGTATAATTTTGGACTGGACCTATTTCTGTTTCTCATGTACCCATCAACCATACACCTATCTTATTATTGCTAAACCTTCAAAGTTTTTAATTTTTATTTTAATGTTGATATTTCTTTTATTCGATCTTCTCAAATATGACTATAATTGTCCTTGAATTTTGCAAGTTACTACAGTGAGATATTTCACAAATGAAAAGGTAAATGGAATATAAGGTTGTGTTTCACCTATGTTCTTCTTCACTATTTTGCAGCAGCAAGTCTAAGGGAATAACTTTTTTTTTTAATGTATATGGTTATAGAATCATTAATTAGCATGCATGAATTTGATCTAGGGTTAGAAGTAAATAGCAATCCAAATTCTTTAGTAACACTGTATTGCAGTTAAAATTTAGATTTAAACTGTAAAATATAAATCTTATACTTTTATATAGTATTTCTCATTTAGATTTCACGCATGAATTCAATATGACATTATCGACTAAAAATGTAAAGTTATATAAATTGTCTCCTGCATTACTATTCACCTCTTTTGGTGAATGGACTCGTTTCAAAATAAAATCTAAACCTAATTAAAAATTCACTTTATTATGTGTTATGAGTCCCACATTCACCCAATTCACCCAGTTAAAGATGAATGTCATTAAAGTTCATTTTTTATTCTGTTATTCACTTTCTGAGTTAGTACAGTTTTAATCAAAATAAAATTTGAACACAATTGAAAATAATTGCTTAAAGCACAAAAAGAATATAAGTTGCTAAATTAACCAACTAAAAAAATAGATTTCGTGAAAAGGTTAGTTGCTACATTACATAGATTTTTTTTTTCTATTATTGCTATTTTTAAATGCTATAAACAATTATATTTATAAAATTATTTGAAATTTTTTATATTTATTCGATTATAATTTAATGATAAAATTACCACATATAAAATCGATGATATAATACTTTTATTCAAAACAAAATAAAATTTTCAATCTTCGAGAAATTATTGCTATAATGAAAAATATATTAATTATTTCCTACCATTGATGCATATAATTCTAATGGAAAATTGCTCATCCCAACTTCAAGGCTGGTCCGTCCAATTGTAGGTTGATTTGATAGTGTAAGTATAATCATATCATCCATTCTCTTATACAGAAATAATAACGACAATTGTTATTTTAAGATTATTTACCTTAACAAATACATCTACTTCAAATTTAAATACCTTTCTGTAGAAAAATAATAATAATTGGCTTAGTAGGTATGACAGTTTATAAATTAAATTACAAGATAAAATAAAGAATCAACTATTTGTGCACAGGGTAAATTACACATAAATCAATGTTTGTAGATAAAATAAATTTGTTTATAAAAATCATTTTGACCTATTTTTCTTTTCAGTGTGTAGACCATAAAACTTGTCTGTCATTATCTAGAATAAAATAACAAAAATCCAAATTAATTTTGTCTAAAACAAAATGAAGTGAATTTAAAATAAATAAATAAATTATTAGCTGGTAAAAGAAATCTTCTTATACAATTCAATCCAATGCGATAATTCCATAGATGAAAATTTGCTTGCCAGTTATTTGACATTTTTCATCCCATCTAACAAAGTCATAGCAGATGAAACTAAGTTTTATCATCTAACGTGTTTTTTCATCTCATTTAAAAGTAAGGATACATAATTAATTAGTGTTTTTTATTGTTAATATGAAATTAATTTGGAAAGGTATCAACCAATAATCCAAACATGTTCGTAATACTAATAATACACACAAACTGGATACAACATCTACATGATAATGAGGGCAATGCACTTAAATACCAAATGGTATCTGTCTTCCTCCAAAGTTGAGCAGTGACCATCTTTCGAGTTTCTTCAATCATTCAAAGCAAATGATAGCCATGACTCAAAATCCAATCTCCTTGCATACCTTCCTTTCATTTCACTTAGTTATAGATTCTCTTCAAAAGATCATATCTGTAGAGGATGTGCAATGGCATCACAGGAAGGTGAGCATAAGTGTTTTCTCCCGAGGTGTTTCTGAATGGTTATACACCAACATGAAATTTGAACAAATTCCTTTTGCTGCCAAGATAGAGCCACCTCAAGCCTGGTATGGTGGCAGCCTTGAGCAGTAAATGTACAGGGTAATGCAAAATGCTCAGGAACTTGGAACATGGAAATGTACCACTCGGGAGAAACTGCAAAGAGACAAGGTGAAGCTTCTCTAAAGCCTCTCTCTCTTCAATCACTATAAATCAAAAAGGGTGGAGAGAAGTAATTATATATATCATCATGATGATATAAACTATTGAAATGAAACAAATCAACAAGGTTCTTTGGATTGACATCATACTCATTCAATTGGTCTTGGATATGCTGCAGAGTGAGCCTCTACGGCCGGGCTGATCACTGAAGCCGCAGGCTGAGCAGAGTGCAACTCTGAGAAACTGGTTCTGACAGAACGATGAACATCAGATTCATGCGCAGCAGGTATCTCAGGAGTTCCTGCCCTGGAATTCAGTACAGCGCCAACATTTGTCTCATTTGATCCAACTCCAAATGTACCGGACTACAATATTGGACCAATAGTTAGATAAACAAGTTTTGTTCAATAACTTTATTCATTGAACCATCAGTAGCAAAATTAATCTTACATGCTGATCTTATAAGAAGAACGAGGCCTGATTTGTTGTTATTGTCACGGGATAACACAATCATATAATACTACAAATTTAAAACCTTTAAAAGCAAATGAAACCAAAGGAATGTACAGAATCCATACATTAGAGAGACCTTTGATCTGAACAAGGATAATTGTTATATCATCTGTTCTGTTCTCAAGTTCCAACCATAGTTTGTATGACTTTTCTGCAATAGCTGCACATGCATCACGAGGATCCATATAGCTTGCTGCCTACACCATAAATAAATCACAGATTTTTCAGGAAGGGGAATCGTAGGAAAGTCACAATTTTACCTATGGAATTGCACATGGGAGTAAACATTGAAATCATAGTCTATGGTGCTGCGGCAGATCAGGAAAAATCAGCATGAAACAGCGCAAAAAACAGGAAGTTCCTCTGCAGAACGACTAACTTATACAAGGACTGTGTAAACTCAAGGGATGCAAAAGAACTATTCCCAATTAGCATTTTTTAACACTGAACCATCTAAAGTTTCCATAATTATAGCAGTTAATACCTGGTGGGTACTGTTGCTGTTTTTGTAATATAATTATGACAGCTATTACATATGATAAGGGGACAGACCTAACTGAAACACGCCAAGTAGAGAAGCTTAAGCATACGTACGGCCAGTAATCTTTGTTATGCTTTACATTCCAAATATATTAACATCATCAGTACCACATACCTATGTACCATAAGCCACAAGCAGACCTTACACACAAAAAAAATTGTTTCCATATTTCAAGTCAAAATCTTTAATTGCAACTTGCATAACCTTTAAAAGGTAACATTAGTATTTCCAATAACAGAAGTAGATGCTTGATTTTGCAATCATTAAACTAAAGTTAAACTAAATCATTCGATCAATTTGCTCGATCTGTGAAAACCTTTTCACACATTATGAAAGCAAGACAGAGAAAGGTTGCAAGTCATACCATATCAACAACAGTTTGGCTTGTCAGGAATTCAAATATGCCATCACTTGCCACCACAAAGAAAAGATGATCAGGTGTAAGCTTAAAAGTTTTCACCTCAGGAAGAGCAGTGACACCAATTGTCTCTGCTAAACTATCCCCTATACTCCTCGTAAAAGCAGTTCCAGGATACATCCCATTAGGAACCCACAATCTGGGAGGATCACCACCCCGACTCTCTTCATCACCCCAACTCTGGATATCTGGATCCTTGAGCCCTTCCACCTGATCAACACTCAACACCCTTGCCCCACAAAGCTTCACTCTCTCATATTCATCTTTCCTAAACGGCGTCTGATCAGAGGACAAGTCCTCCGCGACAATGCGGTTCCCATCCTTAACAGCCAGCACCGCTCTCGAATCACCAACATTAGCAACATAAAGGGTGTCACCAATAACAAGCACCGTTATCGCGGTGGTGCCACTCATAGAATCATCAATCTCACTACTACTACGTAATTCTTGGTTCGTTGCCAAAAATGCAGAATTGTAAGCTTGGACGGGATCCTCCAACAATGCAGGGTCATTTACCAACTTCTCTATCAGCCTATCCTTAACGAAATTTGAACACTTGCTACCATACTGACCATGCCCATCATAGACGCCAAAGAAATGAACATTGGGGTTACCTTGGAGATTTGTACTGATGCAAAAACTATCTTGGTTTTCTTTATCAGGTGAGTCCGGGTAGTATCCCCGCTGAGTGAGAAAAGTGTATTCCAAAATGAAGTTGTGAGAAGGAACAGGAGCACGCTTCAGTGACCTCTGAGCGAGTATGTTTTTCCTGTGGCTACGGACGAAGCCAGTTTCTCGGTAATCCCTAGAACCATCCTCTGATGAATTATGCTCGCCACAGCAACACTTGCCATGGACACAACCCATGTTTCGGAGAGAGGGTATGCTATTGGAAACAACAACACCTGAAACAGAAAACACTCCCTGAAGCAGTTCAGAAATAGAATGTTCAGGAAGGAAGTACAGTGCTAGATGCCTCTGGAACTCCTCCACATTGTGATAAACAGGTTTAGAGAAGGGTCCAAGAGCAGGGAATTGTGTGGTGCGACTGGAGTGAAGAAAAGGGGTTATGTGGGTGGATTTGAAGTGAAAAAAGATGAAAAAAGGAGAACCCTAGAAGAAACCCAGGAAGAAGGAAACGACAGAGAGGATTTATTTTGGCGTTTTAGAGGTAGAATGCGTGATGGGGTTGCCGAAAAGGAGGGAAAGAATTGTGCTTTTCCTTTGATTGGATGCAGAGAAGGAAGAAACCCTGAGGCAAAAGGAAGAGTCCAAAGAGAAGTTCAGAAAAAGAGATTTGGAATGAGGGGGACAGAAGAGAAGTGGGGAAGAGGAATTGAATTGAGATTCTGTTCTTATTCAGATTCTAATTCCAATCCAAAACTATCTATCTATATATGTATGTATGTGTTGATTTGGTTATCTGTTGCCCCAATCTTCCTTCACAATTCACTTCTCTCTCTGCATACAAACCCTTATCTCCCAACAATCTCTGCAAATGATTCTTTTATTTATTACTAAACACTAAACACAACAAAGTGACGTCCCTAATTGTCCATAACATTTATTTATTTGTTATAAACCAAATTTTCTTCTCAAAATTTATGGTATTTTCTATAAATATATTAAATTAGATATTAGTAAATGTAAAAATTAAAAATTACTAAAAATTTAATAATTAATGATTAAAAAATAATAAAACCTTCGCAATTGAAAATAATTTTTCATTAATTTAAGGCATCAATCAAGCTAATATCTTCCTCACAACGACTTAATATATTACAAAATAATTACAGTTATAAAATTACATGCTTCTATTCGAATTCGGATTTTCTTATTCAGACTTATTCTTGTTTATCATCTACAAAATAAAAATAACTCTAAATATATATATATATATATATATATATATATATATATATATATATATATTTGTAATTTTGTATCACAAGATTTAAGCATACTTATTCATGTTATCAACACTGAAGAAGGAGAATGGAAGTGGACAAATGATCCATTAGATTTAATCTCTTCCATTGTTAGGCTGTTCTATCCATTTATATGTTTAAATAATTAGATTTTAATTAAACCTAAATCCATTTTTTGTATTGTTATAGATCTAAATCAATCATTTAAATTAGAGATGGCAAATAAACCCGTTCTCGTGGGTGTTGTCCGAACCCGTTCCCGTTTTGACGGGGAATCTCCGCATTGACTGGGTATGGATATGGGTATGGAGAATCCCCAATTTTTTCAATTAGGTATGGAGATGGGGATGGAGATGAATATATCCCCACCATAATACCCGTCTCCGTCATATCTCCATCATCGTTTAAATTATTAAAATATTCACAATTAATTAAATAACCACATATATATATATATATATATATATATATATATATATATATATTTTTTATTTTTTATTTCTTCTAAATATTTGGTTTGTCATGAAACTCATTCGCATCTCCAATATATTTTCCTTTCAGATGGGAATGTTTAATACTCTCAATTTAAGTGTTTAATAGCATAAACATTTCATTTACTAGGTAATATATAAAAAAAAATCTTTATTTATTATTATTAATTTTTGTTTCATTTGAAGAACTCTTTTATTTCGCTAAAACAATTTTTGTTATTTATCAACCATTGAGTATATATATTCATATTTGAAAAGTTTTCTTAAATCTCTAAGATATTTTTCGTCTTATCATACCCTTAACTAAACATTTGTTTTTCTTTGTGCAATTCCTTCCAATAGTCTCCAAATTGTTTATAAGACACACATTTGTTAATTTTTTAATATTTTTTATTTTTGTTTATTTTCATCATGTAGAAATCTATTTCGATAAATTTTATCTAATTATTTTTTATTTTCTAACTCATTACAATCATACTTTAATTTTTTCACTATAATTGTATAAATAATTTTTATTTACTGCAATATAAAAATTTAATGTAATTGTCATGAATATTTTTTTATCACTATCCAACATATATTGGAGTTTAAAAGGTACAAGATCTATGATAAAATTTTATTATGTTTATTATTTATTTTTTGCGTCATTTTTTTATCAATCATTGAGTATATTGATATTTGAAAAGTTTTCTTAGATCTCTAAGATATTTTTCATCTTATCATACCATTAATTATATATTTGTTTTCCTTTGTCTGATTCCTTCTAATAGTCTCTAAATTGTTTATAAGACACACATTTGTTAATTTTTTAATATTTTTATTTTTTGTTTATTTTCATAATGTAGAATACTATTTCGATAAATTTTATCTAATTATTTTTTATTTCTAACTCATTACAATCATACTTTAATTTTTTCACTATAATTGTATAAATAATTTTTATTTACTACAATATAAAAATTTAATGTAATTGTCATCAATATTTTTTTACCACCATCCAGCATATATTGTGATTCAAAAGATACAATACCTATGTTAAAATTTTATTATTATGTTTATTATTTGTTCTTTGCGTCATTTTGATCAACTGATGTATTAAAACTTTTATTAGTGTATAAAAAATAGATTCATTATAATTTAAAAAATTGAAGTAAACAAACATTTAAAATATATTTTAATTTAAATATTTTTTTCCTTTTATATTATTTTAAAAATATTTTTAAAATTTATCAACTAGGTTTCATTAATGTTTGCAAATTTAATAAATATTTTGGTTCTTTAAATTTTATTTGGTATTATAATCTAAAATGTAAACAATTATAATTTATTTCAAAGTATTTGATATTGAAGAAACAAGTATACTCCTGATATTGAATATTTGATAATATTATGTTTCCTTTACCGTATTTTTTTATTGTTTTATAAAAATTAATTAAAATTAATATTAAAGTAGTAAGAAAACGGGTACAAGTATGGGTACGAGATTATTCCCGTTACCCGGTGGGGATGGGGATGGGACAAAAGTTTGATACCCGTTGCGTTTGGGTATGGGAATGAGGATGGAATTTTTTTACGAAAATGAGTATGAGATAGTGAAACCCGTCCCCGCCTTGTCCCGTTATCATCCCTAATTTAGATTGAAAGCGTTTTTTTAACAGGAAAGTTATTTTGATGTTTATAAATCGATTTGATACCTATTTTAAAACTGGTATGTATTTCAAAATCAATTTTAAATCTAGAACAAATTAAAATCAAATATGATAAATAAACATTAAAGATATTGCACAAATTAAATCAAATAAATATTAAGAATATTACACCATGTGAAAATGAGAAGAAAACGTCAGGTAGGCTCCAAATTTTATTCTCGCTTCATAATAAGTAATGATAACATGATAACAAATTAAAAATAATAACAATATTTAGTACGAAGGTGTATCTGTGAATAAAATATAACTATTTAAGTAAATACATAAAATATGATATTTTTGACTGATTATACCTTTCATGTTTATTTCGCGTGACTCAATTTCATGACTATTAACACTTCAAAGATAAAAATAAATACTAATATATAAGAACGACATCCTCTTCCATAAATAATACACGAAAAAGTTAATAAAATGAAGAAGAAAAAAAAATTATAGAAATGTGAAAAATATTAAATGATAAAATATAAAAAAAAATTAAATACGATGTTAAAGGTGTAGATGGAACCATTTTGTAAAATATTAAAATAAAATAGTAAGAAATATACAATAGACTTGAGATTGATAAAGAGATATGGAGTAGAGCAATAGAGGATTGAATCTATCTTACATGTGTTCTCTTGTTGTAAGATAAATATAATTTCATTCAACATTTTTTGTTATGTAAAAGTATATTTAGATATACCATATAGATTTTCATAATATTGTTTCCAAACTCATAAAACTCTTAAAATAATGTTTATTTGTGATAATAATGTTCTCCATTTGCTTTCGCTAGTTTACCATGTGCATCTTCATTGTTTAAGCGTGGAAGAGGTAGTAACTTTAAATATTGTTTGAATGTTTTTTTTTTTCACAAACTATTTTATAAATTTTAAATTAATTTATATGCGATTTAACTTGTAAATTTTATTTTATATTAAACTTTTTATTTATATATAAGATTATTTTAGTTATGAAAAGATTACCCAAATAAATTGTTATTCTATTGTAGATTAAACAGGATGAACTACAAGTTAGATTAAAAAAAGTCCAAACTTAATGTTCAAATTGATGTCGTAACTTTTTCGTTTGGACTGACATTTTTTATTTCACCCAAACAATATTTTTTTAAATAGTTAGTCTATAAAATCATCTGCTAATTAAATTGCTAACTAACCCAATTTTAAATTTAAATATTATATATTTAATTTTTATGAACAAAATAATGAGATAATATGTATAAATATTACCTGACCATACTAAATTAATCTGACAATGACATATTAAACCAAATAAATACCAGATTACATATATGTAATCTTTGACAATGTTAATCACGTGCTTGTGTTTTATTAAATCAAACCAAGGAGGAACACGAATCCTGTAGGCAATTATTAAGTTCAAATTACATCAATCACTGTAATATTTTTTTTCTTGGGACAAAAGTGGGTAACCCAAACCCAACTGAACCATTTTGACCCAAACCCGTTTATAACATGGGTTTTATACCACCAGACTACAATTGCCCACATTTAACGTATGCTTAAATTATAATCCAAACTCTTTATTCATGCCCTGCTTCCGTTCAACCAAATTTACTAGCTCTACATATTCACATAGCAAGCCAAATATTTTCAATAATAAATAATAATATAATAATAAAAAATACAAATAACGTGGTAGGATGAGGAAAATAAAGTGGATGAAAATGAAAACGAGTGAATGAGAAATAGAAAATAAATAAGAAAAAAATAGAAAAAATAGTAAAAATAAATAAAGAATATTCTATAGTTTAAAAATTAAAATGTTAGAAAAAGTGTAGATGAAGAGATTAAAAAAGCAGAAGGAAGGAATGAAAGAAGAGAATTAATTAGATTATTGTCAATTGTATGTGTGGTTTTGATGGTGTAAGTTAAAACGTGTATTATACCCAACAGGTATACTTATGAAACTTTTTTGAAAGATCTCCTAAGTAGTTTACAAAAGGGGAACCATGAATTTTATAGTGGTTTCTGTACTTGTCTCCTACTTTAATCATCTCTTTGCCTTCTACATCGCATGCAATTATGCCCACATGCACTTTAACGCTCACCACCATTCTTACTTCCTACACATCAACAACATCAATTTTAATAACAAACCCTTCTTTAACATTTTTTTTCTTCATTCCAAAGCCACAATCAAAGATACGAGAAAACCAACTTTATTACGTATGATTCTTGTAATGCCTCATGCACCTATGCCCTTTTTGATTGCTGATCTCCCACAACATAGTGTAGCAGAAGAGAGATGATAAATATACAACAAAAAATGTAGGGAAAAAAAGTGTGATTTTGTTCTTTAATACTCTACAAACAAAGCATAAAAGACAAGAGAGAGGGAAGGAGAGAAAAGAAAAAGAAAAAAACAAAAAAAAAGGGGGGGAAAGAAGAAGAAGAAAGAAAGTTGAATATAACCTCAAACAAGAGCACTTTTACACCCACTACACATCTTCAAAAATCTTAGGCGTGACAAGCCTAAGTGGGGTGCATTATCATGATCATCCCAGTATCCCAACCTTCCCCACTCTTCCTCACATTGCTTCCTTCATTTCTTCTTCCCCTTTTTCATAATATTCCAAACACCAATGAATCTCCATTCATCTCCACCCTCTTCTACTTCTGCATCACTTACCACCCACTTCTCCACATCCATCATCTCCACAACCAATCACATTCTGCCACCTCACCTCCCCCTAAAATTTTCAACTAACTCTAACTTCCTACCTATTATGTTTCTCTCCGCCGCCGCTTTCTTTTACTTTCCCCGCCTCTAGACACTTTTCCGGCGGCCGCTGAACGTTTGAAAAACCACGGTGCCGGCGGCGGGGAACTGGTCCATTGCAAAGCTCCGACATTTCATGCCCAGAGGCTCCACCGCACTGGCCATCTGCGTCCACATGTCGTTGCCGAACCCATTGCACGTCGTGGATATGGACATCGTCCCAGGGCGGAAAATCTTGACCACCTTCCTCAACACGTGTGCTATGTTGTCGTTGACGGAGCCCACGCACTCGAAGCTGGCGTAGCTGAAACCGTCCTCCGGAGTCACGTGGATGGTGGAGTACCAATCCCCGTCCATGCCATTCATGGAATACCCACACGGGTCGAACGCGAAGTCGCAGATAAGCGCGTCCGGGTTGATTTCGTTTATCCCGGTGAGCTCCGTCATCTCCTTCCCGGCAGAGTCGCCCGATTTTCCGTCCTCCGGTGGCCGGAAAAACTTGCGTGCGAGGATGGGGTCCAGCTCGGTCATGCAGATCTCCATGGTGAATAGTAACTCGTTGTCATGATGATAGGGCAGGTGGGGGAGGGTGTGCGCGCTATCATTGGCGGTGAAGACGTGCCAGGAGTGGGAAGAAGATTTGGAGGGCATGATGGAGGCTTTTCTGAAGCAGAGGTTTGAAGGGATTGTGTCTTGCAAGTAGGTAACCTCGTCCTTGAAGCTGGTGTGAGGGAAAGGTTGTGACTTGGGGAAGATGAAGCTTCCTCTGGTGTAGCGGCAAGAGGAGAGGGTGAGGCCTAAGTGGTGAGCGTATTGGATCAAGGGAAGAATGGATTTGAGAAGCTGGGTTGTGCCACATGTTTTGATGATGATCTTGGTCGGGTAAACAAAGAGGCTTGATTCCGAGAGCACGTAGGCATCGAAGTAGGAGTTTCCTACTGCTGAAACGACGGTGCATTGGACAGCTTCGAGGACCTGTTCCAGTGATTCAAACTCAAGCTTCCTCATCCCGAGTGGGAAGATGGCCGGATCATCGCCGAAGAAATGAAGCTCCAATCTTTTCTCGAAGCCTTCGAAACCCGAGACGGCCATTAGAATGAGTGTGTGTGTGTGTGAGTGTTGGGAAGAGGGGATGTAAATGTAACAGAGGAGAGAAGGGTAGTTGCAGAGAAAGGTTGAGAGAAAATGTTCGATTGGAAGGGTGAGGTGAGAGAAAGGATTGGGGGGTCAATGGGATTTATAGGTGTGTGCGAATCAGAAGGAGAGTGTGTAGGATGTAGTAGTAAGGGTGTTTGGAAGAAAGCATGCGGGTGATGGAACCAAGAATCATGATTGTAGGCATAATGAAGTGAATAGGATGATGATGTGCTACAATTTGTTGCTAAGTTTTTTTAGTGCAATCTTCTCTTCCATCAGAGAAAGCAACAGGCAACGGAATTTAAGCCCACGCTTACCATTTTTTTTTTTTTTCTCTTTTCTCACTTACTATTCTATCTCACTATTCTCCACTAACCTCTGTCACTGTTATAGATTTCTAGTTCTCTCTCTAGCAACTTACCAACACCACCACATACCAACAGTGCTTTTTTTCTGTTTTCTCTTTCTCCCAAATAGATTTAGGATTCAATTAAATAATTTAAAGATGCTCAATCATCACTTTCAACAGTTCTCCAACTTACTTGCTCATGATATATTAGTCTAGCATTATTATCAATTAACCGGCTTTTTAGTGGTCCAAGAGAAAAAAATTAGTATTTGGAAATACATTTTGGGGTTTCTGGTGCGTAAAGTTGGTTCTCTTTCTTGTTTTGAAGAATTTGATCTGGGGGAAAACTTAATTAGATTTGAAGGTTAAAGGGCCCTGTTTTGACCATAATAATTGGTTGAAGTGATGCAGGGAAATGTCAAGCATAACTGGTTGAAACAACATGATAAAGTTGTTTTCAAAATGACAAGGCGAATTTAGTGAGTGTTGTAGATGATGTTCATGTTCAGTCACTCAAAGGAATTTGGATTTTTGAGTCAAAATTCAGCATTGAAACATAACTATTTGAATGATAGTTCCAATAAAATAGAAACATAATGATAAACCATAGCTAGATGTTGTATTGTTGTTGTGAAGGACAATAATTATTAGCTCTGTAGAGGCGATAGATGATTGAAATTAGGGCTACATTACTACTAGTAGAGGTTAAAAACACAGCATAACCCTGTTAAATTGCTACCAAAAAGTGAAATTGGAAATAAAAGTACCAATCACTTGGGGGTTTGTTTGATATGAGCACACTCTAGCTAGTACTGATAATGGCTACTGCATAATGGAAAGGTGCAAACACCTCAGATGATGGAGACAACATTGTCTATTCCTAGGAGAGCAGGCGTTAATTAACAAAAAAACTTGACGTGCCCAAAATGTCATCCATATTTGGGGTTAGAATTATAATTATTATTATGCAGAAGATAAAAAAAAAAAAAAAAAGAGAAAAGGGAAATAAAAAGAAGGAAAAAAACAAAAGGAATCAGGCGTGGCATGCAAATAATGAGAATATCCTTGAATGAGGGAGGCCCGTACGTGAAATGAAAAGGCACTCACATCATTTTTATTCTTCATGCAATTTCATGTAGCTAAGTGGCATTATCATTATTTTATCTATTTTATCAACTTGTTATCTGTATTTATCAAGAATGCATGCAACCAAATCAGCTTCGAAATTAAAAAAAACGATTCTCTGTATCCTCCAAGCGATCGCTTCTAAAAAGCTCTGGGCATATCCACAACAACTACTCTTGTTTAAATTTTTAAATAATATTCGGTGACTTATGTCACAATACATACACCTGAGTCCAACAATTTCTGGGAAACACACACAGCTTAGAGATATGCTGTTGAGCAAGAGCAACCAGAGTTCAATTATAGTAACTCTTTAAGTTGATTTGGATCATAATGTTAAACTAGATTGATTAGAGAGGAACGGTCAGTAATTAGAAAGTAAAAGGGAGTAATTAGTAGTATATACGTAAAACTGTGTTCCATCATCATCATGTAAGTGGTCTCCTTAACTTCCAAATTAAGAGAATTGTGAAGATTTTATGAATTATTCAACATGATAACTAGTGCAGAAGGTTCCCCTGAGTTAGTAGTATTTTGTTTAGAAAGAAAAGAAAAATACAGAAAAAGGTTGTAGAGGAAAGGGTAAAAAGTAGGAGAGAAAGGTGGGGGGGAAGGGAAGGTAATGATGAAAATTTGTGAGTTCAGAATGAAAAATGAGTTTTGAGAGGTAGAAATGATGCAGAATGTATGGCCTCATGAATAAAATTTATGGGTGTGGCTGGCAGCCTCCATTATGAGCACAATCCACCTCTTCTTAATGCACGCGCACCACCAAACTCAAACACTATCTCTAAGCCCACACTTTCACACGCAAGGTACCCAACCCCAACATACCAACACACACTAACACAACACACTCGCTTTACCACAATTTTGCATACACAGTCACCCCTCAGCACACAAAAAAGAAAACAAAATGGTCAACCAAATCTTACTTAAAAAAATCACCAACAAATTCCCAACTAAAAAAGAAGAAGATAAAAGTTGAGAGTTGAAACTGGAAAGAAAGGTCCTTAATCCGAAATTTGACCCCACTAAAAGTAGTCACACATTTCTAAAACTAAACAAGCTTGAATGGCACATCGTTGTTCTCCTCTTCCACGTCACCCCATTCCTTAGCCCAAACCCATGATTGGTCCCACTAATTGCCCCCCGACAGGCACCATGGATGGTCCCATGGGACTACACATCATCTAGTATGTGTCCAAGTTCACGGAACACCGGGGTCCATCTTTGTTTCTAGTGTTAATTAGATTTGGGAGACACGTGGTCCCCACCGTGCCCTCAGCTCCCAGACAGTGGCATTAGTTGGTAAGGAGCAAGCGGGCTTAAGCCGCCATACATGCTAGCACGCGCAGGATTTTGCACACATGCGGCGAATTGGGTTAGTAGTATATGCTTTCGCATACATGTTAACAAAAGCGCATCACACAAGTGCTACTGTATCATGCGCACCATGCTTCGACCCAAAATTCGGAAAGGGTTCCCTTATCATGTTTTTAATATATCACTTAGTGCACACCGCTTCATTCATTCATGTTTATCTTTGTATCTAGGCTCATTCTACTCGAGCTTTCCAGGAGCTTCATTTTTTGTGTTCTGTGGGTCTCTCTCATAGGTCTCATTCCTTTCCATTGACTTGCTTAAAAAGAAAAAACATCATGTGCAGTGCAGGATAAACAGGACTTTAATCCCGTGCACTTAGTGCTACAACCTATTCCACCAAAATCAACAAATTAAATCCTCTCTGCCCCCAACATTCCCGATACATATCGCATATATTATTTTACTCTTTTCCCTGTGACCCAGGTGTCAGTTGTGACTTGTGACAATTGTTATCGGAGTCGCCTTTTGATCATTGTGTGAACATGCTTAAGCAAGTTTTTGAGAAAATCAACCATGCAAGACAGAGCGTATAATGGTCCATATTGTATTCAATAGGGACGTTTACCAAAAGGAAGGGTAGCAGTGGTAAATAGTAATCTAGAACTACAAAAGATGGCTCCCACAAGAATGATTCCTCGTAGGTGTGCTTAAGATTTTTTTTGAAGCAAACAAAGGCATTTTGTGAACTTTTAAGTGGGCAATCTCATAGGAAGTCCCACGATAAGAAAAACAAATAGACAGAGAGAGACGATGGTCCCTTAGCACAAGCCAAGGTGACCAAATTATTATAGTTCTTTTGTAAGGAATAATAATGTGATGCCTCGAGCCCTGCCAATGCCAGGGCTAAATCTATCTCGAAAGATGAACATAACCATACAAATAGAAAGAGAAGCATATGATAAATCCACCCCTCCCATACACGCCACATCATTCCTCTCGTGCTTTAACCAAACCAAACCCCTCTCATTTTGAACACAAATGCATGTCTTTGTCTATTTTTTTGTTGCAAAATTCGAATCTCTCTTGATTGCTTCACCCCGAACATCATTCTGCTGCGTGATCCTCTCTCTCTCTTGTCCTCTTTCTGTGCCCTGTCCTTATTGGTTTACTTTCCCGTACAATACAAGTATGCTGTACAGAGGAGTCACACCCAATCATGCCCTCTTTCACCTCACCGCACACTCAAATTCAAGTGACAGATACGTTGTTCAGATTTCTCGAGTTTTCTTCCCTAAAAATACTTCAATTGCAATTAGCGTCCAATAAACAATAGAATATGATTATTTGAGGTGGCAGGAAGGATGGGACATTACGTTTCATGTTACACCACACTCGCAGTTGCAGATGAGAGAGCTTCGAATGTTGTCGACTTTGTGTCTTTTGTTTGACCCTTGTGTTTGGAGTTGTAGGAGCCGTATTGTAACCGTGTAAGTAGAAGACAGAGAGAAGGAAGTGTGGAGACTGAGTAAGACCTTACCACTAATACCAGTTTGTGACGAGGAAAACTGATAACAGAGCTACCTCAAGGTTCATCTTCATGCTCTGGAGAGAGTTATATTGCAACTTTTTCGTTCAGTCACTACTTTTGGCTGTGCTAGTATTCTTCTGAATATACTCTGTATTAGTATTGTTCTGAATATACTCTCAATTCTCTGCGGTTCATCTAGCTGTTTGATAAAAAATAAAATATCTTTTATTTAATGCAAATCATAAAAATAGGAAAATAAATAAAAATTAAGAATCCTTCCAGAATAATCTTCAAGCTTTTGTGCTTCATTCATACTAAGAATGAATTGAGTCAAGTTTTATATGACCCACTCAATTTTTCCATCCATTTTAGACATTCGTTTTGTTGCAAAATTTAGTGTGTATTGATTGAGACGCTTCGATCACTGAACGAGAGAATTCGAGAAAAAAAAACAGTATTGTTGTTGGTAGAAGAAGTGATTGATCTAAAATTAAAGAATATATGACTAAATTTTTTTTTTAAGTAATGGATCAAGTTGAATATAAAAAGAATTGTCATAAATTTATATTTAAAAATAAAAATAGGAAATTGATAAAAAGAAATCTTCCAAGATAAAAGATCCTAAACTTCAAAACACCACACATGTAGCAATGGAGAATAAAAAAAAAGCCACGGATAGGATGTACCTGTTACACTAAAACACTAAAAAATATATATTTAGTGGTGCACTATAAATATGGGTAACATATTCATAATCCACATGTACTCACATGTACTCCTACTTTTGATACTTTAGATATTTATTAATAAAATATCATAAGACAATAATTTATAAACTTTTAAATTAATAATTTTAATATACATATAATTTTAATTTAGATTCATACAATAATAATATATTTATGATATTTTAAAAAATTTTATATTTTTTAATAAATATATATATCACGTATTATATTTTATTATTTTAAAAATTAATATTCACATAAAAATTAGTTGTAATAAATTGATACTGAAAAATTAAATTTAATTAACAATTTGATTCCTAAATTATTTTGGTTATGATTTGTCTTACTTTCTATATATTTTATTTTATGAATTGATTTTCAATTTTTTTTTTAAAAAGACTCAATGGTTCATTGTTAAATTGTTCTAGTATCATTTAGAGTTTCATGTATTAATAACATGATAGATATCTTTTATCTTGAAACTTCTTTAGTTTTTTCTTTTCTTTTCTTTGTCCACCTTCCATCAAACAAAAAATGAAAAACTTATTATGATCTTTCCTTTTCTCCAATTGAATCTGTAAGCTTATTTCTTTCAAATTTCCTTGTTGAACGTTAAAAAGTAAGTTTGTTTCTTTGAGTCAATTCTCACATGGTGGAAGATTTTGAGTAAAATTTATTTAGGAATTTGAATTGAAAAAAAAAGTATTTAAAGTTAGAACCTTTCATTTAAAGTTTTTTGAATTTATGAGGAGGATTAAGCATTCGAATGAGATGTAGGAAGGTGGAAGAACGTGGTGACACGAGCAGTAAGAAAGAAAAAAAAAATTAAAGAAATTTCAGGAAAAATAATTCAAAAATTTATAGTGATACCTTTCAAACTCTATATATCAATTAAGAGAAAACGTCATAATCAATCTTTATATATATATATATATATATATATATATATATATATATATATATATATATATATATAGAAAAAAAAAAATATAAAAAAAAAAATGAATCAAAAAATTAAATTACTAATTAAACAAAAGAGATGTTTTTCATTTATCAATTATCCACTTGGTCCAAAATATAAGAAAATTTTAACTTTCTATTAAACTTTTGTAGTCCATAAAAAGGTCTTCGTATTTTCCAGTTGAGTTTTGTTATTTAGTTTTTTTTTTTCTAATCGGATAACGTAATTGTTATCTTAGTTAATTGTCGATAGACGTTATTTTATAATTTAATCATTATATATATCACAATTTAAAAATTATAAAATTATATGACAATGATTAAGTAAGGTGACCATATGCAATAAATAGTCATATTATCCCATTTACGTTCACCCCACCTAATTAGCATAAAAATTTAACTGTAAAGGTTTAATCAAATTCTAAATTTTTAAAAACTTAATAAATCACAAGTTAAAAAAATTCAATTAAAAATTTATAATTTTATAGAAAATTTAAAACTTAATTAAATCCTCAAAAATTATTCACTCTAAATTGAGATAGGAAAAATTACTTTTAAGTTTGGTGTTGCATTATGCTTCAAGAGCAATCCATATAGTGTTAGTGATAGATAGTGAATGACGTTGTACCTCAATAACTCTGATATTTGGTTATATCTTGTTATTTGTAACATAGAAGAAATCAATTTTAATGTTTTAATAGAGCGTGACAGGATTAAAAAAATATATTAAGGATTTACACAGAAGTGTTAATGGTGAAATTGACACTCAAAATATGCATAGGACATAGGAGAACTTTTGAATGATCTGCCAATTCTTTATGTAACTTCACTTTCCTACAAAATTACAAAAATTTACAAAAAGCTTACAATTTGTAAATTCATTTGTCCTGCATTGTTTTGTTGTATTCCTTTTGTGGACATATGTAAGTATAAAATGGTTGTAACATTTTTTTAATCTTAAATATATTTATTGTGAAATAAATTATATATATTATTAAGTAGTGGCGGAGCATAAGAGGGATTAGAGTGGGACACAGCACGGTCCCCAAAAAATTTGAATATTTTTAATTATGTGTAACTAAAAATTTTGGAATTTTTTAAATTATGTATTTTTGATTCCTTTTAAATTTTGTGGAGTATGTAAGAAACCAATGAAAATTAAATTAAATATTTTTTTTACTTTTTTATAAAACATATAATATTTAATATAATTAATAACAAAATTCAAAATCAAATATAATATAGAATAAAAAAATTATTAAGATGTATTTTTTCTTTCATAGTTTTTTGAGTTTTTTATATATTATTTTCGTCAATCACTCTTATCTATTTTCTTTTATCTTTTATTTCTAAAAAGAAAAAGAATAATTATTTATACTTTTATTTTTCATTTCTTTATTTTCATTCTTAAAAAAAATATCTTTTGTTTTCCACAATCATTCTTATTGTGAAACTAGTGTAAACACAGGCGCTATCGCGCTTCTGTGTACGCATTTTTTGAATTATATTAATAATTGATGATATTGTAATGTTATTAAGTTAATAAACAAAATAAAAGTATATTTATAAAAAATAAAATAAAATGTACGAAGAAAATAAGAGAAAAATAACTGTTGATGAATAGTAAGAGAAAAAAAAGAAAAAGGAGATAAGTAAATAATTTTATAAAAACTTGTAAAAGTAACCGTTAATTTTTAAAAATTTAATAAATAATTAAATTATAAAAGGTAAAGTTGGAATTATGAAATGTGGACACAA